>JADMIO011222170.1_pt1 | contig 40710 bp, 45 predicted proteins | sample 8958161 | NCBI WGS metagenome assembly JADMIO01 (sample SAMN16585339, study PRJNA669376) | soil metagenome | isolation source: Crop rotation soil | place: USA: Cullars Rotation, Alabama | collected 2011
ACAACTTGTCCACGTGGAATTCTAAGCTTAGGATCCCAATGTGCTGGAAAGCGGTGCGTCGATCACGACCGGCGACTGGATCGAGGTGCGCGCGCCGTACGACGGCGAGCTCCTCGGCCGGGTCCCCGCGTGCGGGCCCGAGCAAGTCGACGACGCGGTGCGCGCCGCCAAGGCCGCGCTCGCCGCCGGCCCGCTGCCCGCGTGGAAGCGGGCCGAGATCCTCGATCGGGCCGCGGAGCTGGTCTCGCAATGCACCGACGAGCTCGCGCGCGTCATCGCAACCGAGTCGGCCAAGCCGATCAAGACCGCTCGGATCGAGGCGCAACGGTGCGTGTCGACGTTCACGTTCGCGGCACTCGCGGCGCGCACCCTCGCGGGCGACGTGGTGCCGATGGAGGCGAGCGCGGCGGGTGAGGGCAAGCTCGCGTTCACGTTGCGGATGCCGATCGGCGTGGTCGGTGCGATCAGCCCGTTCAACTTCCCGCTCAATCTCGTCGCGCACAAGCTCGCCCCCGCCATCGCGGCCGGCTGTCCCGTCGTGCTCAAGCCCGCGAGCCAGACTCCCCTCTCGGCGATCACGCTGGCGCGGATCCTGCTCGACGAATGCGGATTGCCGGCCGGCCAGCTCAACGTGGTGACCGGGGGTGGCGGCACCGTCGGCAACGCGATCGTCGATCATCCCGACATCGCGCTCATCACGTTCACCGGCTCGCCCGAGGTCGGATGGGGCATCCGCGGTCGCGCGCCGCGCAAGAAGGTCGGACTCGAGCTGGGCAACAACGCACCGCTGATCATCGAGCCGAGCGCCGACATCGAGACCGTCGCCAAGAAGGTGTCGGTCGCCGGATTCAGCCACGCCGGGCAATCGTGCATCTCGACGCAGCGCATCTACGTGCACGAGTCGGTACGCGAACAGTTCCTCGACGCCCTCGTTCCGTTGGTGGAAGGGCTCGTGGTCGGCGATCCGCTCGAGGAACGGACCGACGTGTCGGCCCTGATCTCGACGAGTGAGCGCGACCGCGTGCAGTTGTGGGTCGACGAGGCGGTCGCGGGCGGCGCGGAGATCCTCGCGGGCGGAAAGGTGCGCGAAGACGGCATGCTCGCGCCGACCGTGCTCGGCGGCGTCACCCCCGACATGAACGTGTGCAAGAACGAGGTGTTCGGACCCGTCGTCGGCGTCGCGACCTATTCGTCCCTCGACGATGCGTTGCGCCTCGCGAACGACTCGCGTTACGGGCTCCAAGCCGCGATCTTCACCGCCGATCTCGGCGACGCGCTGCGCGCCGCCCGCACCCTCGACTACGGCGGCGTACTGGTGAACGAGGTACCCACGTTCCGCGCCGACCAACAGCCCTACGGCGGCAACCGGGACAGCGGCAACACGCGCGAGGGTCCGCAATGGGCGGTCAAGGAGATGACCGAGGAACGCCTGGTGATCATCCAGACCTGAGCAGGTCCGCAATCCGAGGGGAGCCTCCGACGGCCGCCGATTACCATGATCCGCCGTGACCTCCAGCGACCCAAGCCTCGACGGCGCGCCCGTGACCCCCGAAGTGCTCGACCCCGTCGGTACCCCGTCCGCAGACGGCGAGAGCGCCGACGCCGAGGGCGAGAAGGTCTCCCGGCCGACCAAGTTGATCCGCATCGCCTCGATGGTGCGGGCGCTGCTCGACGAGGCCCGGCTCGCGCCGCTCGACGACGCCGGCCGCAAGGCGCTGAAGGAGATCCACGAACGCTCGATCAAGGAGCTCGAAGGGATCCTCTCCGACGACCTGCGGCGCGAGCTGACCGACGTGACGCTGCCGTTCACGAGCGAAGCGCCGAGCGATGCCGAGCTGCGGATCGCGCAGGCCCAGCTCGTCGGGTGGCTCGAGGGTCTGTTCCACGGCATCCAGGCGACGTTGTTCACCCAGCAGATGCAGGCGCAGCAACAGTTCGAGGAGATGCGCCAGCGCCGCGCCCTCGAACCCGGACCGGGTGGACGCCCGCCGGGCAACTACCTCTAGCCGATGACGTCCGCGCAGTCACTGCCGCATCTCGACTGGGAGCCCACGAGCTGGCAGCGCTACCCGGCCCTCCAGCAGCCGGTGTGGCCGGATGCGGACGCACTCACGGCCGCGCTCGCCGAGCTCCGCAAGCTGCCGCCGCTCGTGTTCGCGGGCGAGGCGCGCACGCTGCGCGCGACGCTGGCGAGCGTCGCCGAGGGCAACGGGTTCTTGCTGCACGCGGGCGACTGCGCCGAATCGTTCGCCGACTTCTCGGCTGACAACATCCGCGACAAGCTGAAGGTGATCCTCCAGATGTCGCTGGTGCTCACCTACAGCACGGGCGTGCCCACGTTGAAGGTCGGCCGGATCGCGGGCCAGTTCGCCAAGCCGCGCTCGGCGCCCGTGGAGGAACGCGGCGGTATCGAGCTGCCTTCCTACCTCGGCGACATGGTCAACGACTTCGAGTTCGAGGCTTCGGCGCGCCGGCCCGACCCACAGCGAATGGTGCGGGGCTACAACCAGGCCGCCGCCACGCTCAACCTGCTGCGTGCGTTCACGAAGGGCGGCTTCGCCGACCTCCGCGGCGCGCACAAATGGAACCTCGAGTTCATCGCCAGCCGTCGGGAGGGCAAGCGCTACGACGAGCTCGCACAGGAGATCGACCGCGCGCTGCGGTTCATGGCCGCGTGCGGGATCGATCTCGAGTCCGAGGCGCAACTCCACGAGGTCGACTTCTACACCTCGCATGAAGCGCTCCTCCTCGAATACGAGGAGGCGCTGACGCGGCGCGACAGCATTACCGGCGACTGGTACGACTGCTCCGCGCACCTGCTGTGGATCGGCCACCGCACCCATCAGCTCGATGGCGCGCACGTGGAGTTCCTCTCGGGTGTGCAGAACCCGATCGGGCTGAAGCTCGGTCCCGACGTGACGCCGGAGGGGGTCGTGCAGCTGTGCCGCCGGCTCGATCCCGCGCGCGAGCCCGGGCGGCTCACGCTCGTGAGCCGCATGGGCGCCGAGCAGGTGGGCGCGCACCTGCCGCCGCTCCTGCGCGCGGTGAAGCGGGCCGGGCACCCGGTCGTGTGGGCGTGTGATCCGATGCACGGAAACACCTACGTGCACGAGAGCGGCTACAAGACCCGGCACTTCGACGCGGTGATGCACGAGGTCGAACAGTTCTTCGCGTGCTGCAACGAGCAGAGCGTGTGGCCCGGCGGTGTGCTCGTCGAGCTGACCGGCGACAACGTCACGGAGTGCTTGGGCGGCGGCGACGAAGTGCGCGGCGAGGATCTCGAAGCGCGCTACGAGACTCTCTGCGACCCCAGGTTGAACGCCCGGCAGGGGCTCGACCTCGCGTTCCGCCTCGCCGAGCTCGTCCGCCGCTGACCCACCAATGACTGGGAGCGAGACATCTGCATGAGCGACACCACGTCGACCGAACGCCCCGACCTCGGCCCGAACGAGGGCATGGTCGACGAGATGTTCCGCTTGTTCCAGGACGACCCCGGCGCGGTGCCCGAAAGCTGGCGTGAGTTCTTCGCCGACTACAAGCTCGGCGGAACGCCCGTCGTGTCGACACCGGCTCCCCCCACGCCGGTCGAGACCGCGCCCGCGGAACCGCCACTACCGCCGCCCGCGCCACCCGTCCAGGGTGATGACGGCAAACAGCCCGTTGTGCTCGCGGGCGAGACCGCCGAACCGCTGCGCGGCGCCGCGGCGCGCATCGTCAAGAACATGGAAGCCAGCCTCGACGTGCCGACCGCGACGTCGGTGCGGGCGGTGCCCGCCAAGCTGCTCGAAGTCAACCGCCAGATCCTCAACAACCACCTCGCGCGCGCCCACGGCGGCAAGGTCTCGTTCACGCACTTGATCGGCTATGCGGTCCTCCGCGCCCTGCGCGCCGTGCCCGCGATGAACAGCAGCTTCGGCGTCGTCGACGGGAAGCCGAGCGTCGTCCGGCACGAGCACGTGAACCTCGGCCTTGCGATCGATCTGGAGAAGCCCGACGGCACCCGCACGCTGCTGGTGCCGAACGTGAAGCAGGCCGACACGCTCGACTTCGCGAGCTTCCGTACCGCCTACGAAGACCTCGTGAAGCGCGCGCGCGACGGCAAGCTCGGTGCCGACGATCTCGCGGGCACGACCGTCACCATCACGAATCCGGGAACGATCGGCACGATGCACTCGGTGCCGCGGCTCATGCCCGGACAAGGTGTGATCGTCGGCGTCGGCGCGATCGTGTTTCCACCCGAGTACGAGAGCGCCGACCCGCAGACGCTCGCCGAGCTGGGTGTCGGCAAGGTCGTGACGCTCACGAGCACCTACGACCACCGCATCATCCAAGGCGCCGAGAGCGGCGAGATGCTGGCGGCGATGCACGATCTGCTCGCCGGCGGCGAGGGCTTCTACGACGAGATCTTCGCCAGCCTCGGCGTTCCCTACGAGCCGGCACGCTGGTCGCAGGATCACCGCCCGGTCGCGGGATCGGTCGAGGACCTCGAGAAGACCATCGCGGTGCAGCACCTGGTGAACATGTACCGGGTGCGCGGCCATCTCATCGCCAATCTCGATCCGCTCGGGCTCAAGCAGCCGCACACGCACCCGGAGCTCGACCCGATCCACTGGGGCCTCACGATCTGGGACCTCGATCGCGAGTTCGCGACCGGCAGCCTCGCGGGCGAGTCGATGATGAAGCTCCGAGACATCCTCGGCGTGCTGCGCGACGCCTACGCGCGCACCGTCGGCGTCGAGTACATGCACATCCAGGAGCCGGACCAGAAGACCTGGATCCAGGAGCATGTGGAGGGTGTGCACGCCGAAGTGTCCGACGACGACAAGCGCGCCATCCTGAAATGGCTGAACGCGGCCGAGGCGTTCGAGCGGTTCCTGCACACCAAGTTCCTCGGGCAGAAGCGCTTCAGCCTCGAAGGCGCGGAAACGCTGATCCCCTTGCTCGCGTTCCTGCTCGACGCCGCCGCCGACGACGGCGTGGCCGAAGTGGTGATGGGCATGTCGCACCGCGGCCGGCTCAACGTGCTCGCGAACATCGTCGGCAAGTCGTACGCCCAGATCTTCCGCGAGTTCGAAGGCGAGCTCGACCCGAACGTGCCCCAGGGTTCGGGCGACGTGAAATACCACGTCGGCGCGACGGGCAAGTTCGAGAGCCGCTCGAACACCCCGATCGGCATCACGCTCGCGGCCAACCCGAGTCACCTCGAAGCCGTCGACCCCGTGGTCGAGGGGATGGTGTGCGCCAAGCAGGCCCGGTGCGGCGACGTCGACAACGACCTCGTCCTCCCGATCCTTCTGCACGGCGACGCCGCGTTCGCGGGCCAGGGTGTGGTCGCCGAGACGCTGAATCTGTCGGAGCTCCCCGGTTACGACGTGGGCGGCACTATCCACATCGTCGTGAACAACCAGGTCGGCTTCACCACCACTCCCGGTTTCGCGCGCTCCACCGTGTATGCCACCGACATCGCCAAGGCGGTGCAGGCGCCGATCTTCCACGTGAACGGCGACGACCCCGAAGCGACGATGCGCGTGACTCGCCTCGCGTTCGCGTTCCGCCAGCAGTTCAAGAAAGACGTCGTCGTCGACATGGTGTGCTACCGGCGCTACGGGCACAACGAAAGCGACGAGCCTGCATTCACCCTGCCGCGCATGTACGAGGTGATCGGCAAGCGCCGCTCGGTCCGCAAGCTCTACACCGAGCTGCTCGTGAACCGCGGCGACCTGACGATCGAAGAGGCCGAATCCGCGCTCGAAGACTTCCGCGGCCGGCTCGAAGCCGCGTTCGAGGAGACGCGCGTCTCGCACGCGCCGCAAGCCCGCGCCTCTGATCTCACCGAAGAGCGGGACGCGGCCGCGACCACGGGCGTGGAGACGGGCGTCGCGCGCGGCGTGCTCACGCAGATCGCCGACGCGCTCGTGACCTTCCCGCCCGGCTTCGAAGTGCACCCCAAGCTCTTGCGGATCATCGGGAACCGGCGCAAGGAGCTCGACGAAGACCGCGTCGACTGGTCACTGGCCGAGGCGTTGGCGTTCGGCTCCCTGCTGCTCGAAGGTACGCCGGTGCGGCTGGCGGGCCAGGACACACGACGCGGCACGTTCAGCCAGCGCCACGCGGTGCTCGTCGACCATGCGACCGAAGCCGAATACACGCCGCTCGCGCACCTCGGCGACGCGGCGGCCCCGTTCATGGTCTACGACTCGGTGCTCTCGGAGTTCGCGGCGCTCGGATTCGAGTACGGCTACTCGGTCGCCGATCGCGACGCGCTCGTGTGCTGGGAAGCGCAGTTCGGTGATTTCGGCAACGGCGCGCAGACGATCATCGACCAGTTCATCGTCGCGGCCGAGGACAAGTGGGGCGAGCGCAGCGGGCTCGTGCTGCTCCTGCCGCACGGTTTCGAGGGGCAGGGCCCGGAACACTCCTCGGCCCGGCTCGAACGCTTCCTCGTGTTGTGCGCGCAGGACAACATGCGCGTCGTCTACCCCACCACCGCCGCGCAGTACTTCCACGTGCTCCGGCGTCAGGTCCACGATCCCAACCGCAAGCCGATGATCGTGATGACGCCGAAGCGCTACCTGCGCATGCCCGCCACCTACTCCTCGGCGGCGGCGCTCGAGTCGGGCGCGTTCCAGCTCGTGTTCCCCGACCCGCGCGGTCCCGACCCGGCGTCGGTCACCCGGCTGGTGTTCTGCAGCGGCAAGTTCGGTCACGAGCTGCTCGCCCGCCGCGATGAGATCGGCGCGCCCGTCGCGATCGTCCGCCTCGAGCAGCTCTACCCGTGGCCGGAGCGCGAGATCGCGGCCGAGCTCGCCCGCTACGAGAACGCCGAGGTGGTGTGGGCGCAGGAGGAGCCGGGCAACATGGGAGCCCGCTACTTCGCCCGCCGCCGCATCGAGGAGCTCGCCGGCGGCCGTCCGGTCGGGGTGGTCGCCCGCCCCGCGAGCCCGAGCCCCGCCACCGGAAGCTCCGCGGTCCACGACGCCCAACAGGTCGCCCTGTTGGAGGAAGCCGTCCCTAACCCCTGACCGAGCGAACCGGCGTGACTGAACCGCCTATATGACGGTCTGCTCACGCCGGTTCGACTACTAGCTCCTCGGTCGGTTCGGCGGCGGGGGCGGCGGCGGGTTCGGGGTCGGTGCCGTGGGCGGGGAGATAGCGGAACACGGCGATCGCACCGATGAGCGTCGCGGCGGCGGCGAAGAGCACACCGCGGTGCATGCCCGCGACGAACGCCTCGTTGATCTGGGTCACGAGATTGTGCGACACCGCCACCGGCACGTGCTTGTCGGTCGCGATGCCCAGCGCGATGCTCAGGTTCTGGCGGGCCTGCGCCACGAGGCCGGGGCTGACGGGAAGGTGCGCGTTGGTGATCGCGGTGCCGACCCGTCCGCTGTAGACGGACAGCATCACGCTGCCGACCACCGCCACGCCGAGTGCACCGCCGACCTGTCGGGTCGTGTCGTTCATCGCCGAACCCACGCCGGCCTTCGCGCGCGGTAGCGATCCCATGATCGATTCGGTCGCGGGCGCCATCACCAGGCCCATGCCGACGGCCATCAGCGACAGGCGCGGGAGCACGTCGCGGAGATAGCTGATGTTCGTCGCGGGCAAGGTGGAGATCAACAGCAGCGAAAGGGTGGCGAAGCTCAGCCCGGTGCCGACCACCAGCTTGGTGCCGACCCGCTCCGACAAGCGCGCGCTCAGCGGCGCGACCACCAGCATGATCGCCGCCCACGGCAGCAGTGCGGCGCCCGCCCGCAGGGTCGAGAGCCCCATCGTGCTCTGGAGGTACTGCGTGAGCAGGAACGTCGAGCCGAACATCGCGAAGAAGATCAGCATGATGCCCAGGCTCGCGGCCGAGAACCGGGCGTTCTCGAACACCGTGATGTTGAGCATGGGATGGCTCGACCGGAGCTCCCACCACGCGAAGGTGGCGAGCACAACCGCTGCGATCGCGAAGGAGCCGAGGATGGTCGTGCTCGTCCAGCCTTTGGTCGGACCCTCGATGATGCCGTACACCAGCGACAGCAAGCCGACGATCGACAACGACGCGCCGACGAGATCGAGCCGCGGGTGCGAGGGGTCGCGTGACTTCGGCAGCAGGTACGCGCCGGCCGTCAAGGCGATCGCGACGATCGGCAGGTTCACGAGGAAGATCGAGCCCCAGTAGAAGTGCTCGAGCAGGAGTCCACCGCTGATCGGCCCCAAGGCGACACCGACACCGGCAACCGCGGCCCAGTAGGAGATCGCACGCCCGCGCTCTTCGGGCGGGAACACGTTTGTGATGAGCGACAACGTGCTCGGCATGATGAACGCGCCGCCGATTCCCATGATCGCCCGGGTCGCGATCAGATGCGACGGGGAGGTCGCGAACGCCGAGAGCAGCGAGCCGGCACCGAACACCACCATGCCGAGTTGCAGCGCGCCCTTGCGCCCGAAGCGGTCGCCGAGGCTGCCCGCGGTCAGCAACAGGCACGCGAACACGAGCGTGTACGAGTCGACCATCCATTGGAGCTGACTGAACGACGCGTGGAGATCCTTCTGCAGGACCTTGAGCGCGACGTTGAGAATCGAGTTGTCGACGATGATCACCAACAGGCTGAGACACAGCACCCCGAGGATCCACCACCGCAGCCGGTACGAACGGGTCGTCCGGTCGAACGGGAGCAGTTGGGGCGGTGCCGCGGGTGAAGCCATGAGGAACGGAACGCTAGCGAAGGCGCGGGGCTTCCCGATCCCGCGTTTTCAGCGCCCGATAACCGATCCAACCGGCGGCCAGGCCGAACGCGATCGAGCCGATCGCCAGGATCGTGTGCACGACCTTGAAGCCCATCGACTGGTCCTGGCCGGCGATGATCCAGACCCGGGTGATCCACACCCACAACGTCCAGATGCAGAGCGCGACGAGTGTCCACGCAGCTCGGCGGCTCATCGACTGCAGTTCAGTGGGAGGCGTTCGCGACGGCGGCGAGGCAACGCTCGATCGCGGCCGCCGAGGCGTTGCCGAGCGGCATGCGCACGTCGGGCGTGGAGATGCGGCCCTGCGCGTGGAGCACGCCCTTGAACACCGCGGGGTTCGGCTCGGCGAAACCGGCCTGGATCATCGGCAGCAAGGCCTCGGAGTGCGCGCGCCCGTCGTCGAGCTTGCCCGCGAGCGCGCACTCGATCATCGCGACGAACCGCGCCGTGCAGAGATGCGAGGCCGCCGCGATCGCGCCGGCGCCGCCCATCACCACGGTCGGGAATGCGAACGCCTCGTCGCCACCGAGCACGGCGAACCCCGGCGGTTTCGCCGCGAGCAGCTCGAGCGTGTCGGCATCGATCGAGGCGACGGCCTGCTTGACGCCCGCAACGTTCGGAATGGCGGCCAGCTCGAGGAGTGACGCGGCGCCGAGGCCGCGGCCGGTACGCGAAGGAATGTTGTACGCGATGACAGGGACCGGACTCACCTCCGCGACGACGCGGTAGTGCTCCACGATCGCGGCTTCCGACGGTCGTACGTAGTACGGCACGACCACGAGCGCGCCGACGACGGCGGGGATGCCCGCGAGCGCCTGGGTGGCGGCAAGGGTCGAGCGCGTGTTGTTCGTGCCCGTGCCGACGATCAACGGCGCGCCGCGTTCCGCGCACACACGCGAGCACGCGGCGATCACTGCCTGCTTCTCGTCGGCGTCGAGCGCGGGCGCCTCGCCGGTCGTGCCCAGCGCGACGATGCCGGCGACGCCGTCGGCGAGGTAGTCGCGGCAGAGCCGCTCGATCGCCTCGATGTCGACCGCTCCCGTCGCCGAGAACGGTGTGATCAGCGGGACCCACACTCCGTGGAGGTCGAGGTCACTCGGCATGCGGAAAGCGTAACAGTCACCGGCGCCCCGAGTACCCTCCGTTTTCTTGCCCCTCGGCCTTCAGATTGCTCTCACCGTCGCGGTCGGCGCCGTCAGCGGTGTGCTGTCGGGCATGTTCGGCATCGGCGGCGCGGTGCTCACGACTCCCGCGATCCGGGTGCTCGGGGCCACCGCGCTCGAGGCGATCGGATCGACGTTGCCGTCGATCCTGCCGTCGTCGATCTCGGGGTCGCTGCGCTACAACCGCGAGGGATTCGTCCGGCACCGCATCATGAGGATCACGTCGGCGTTCGGCATCCCGGCGTCGGTGATCGGCTCCCGGTTGTCGCAAGCGGTACCCGGCAACGGGCACGCGCTGATGATCGCGACGGCCGTGCTCGTCGGCTACACGGCGTACCGCACCGCCTACCCGAGCACGCCCCCACCGGACGCATCGCTCCCCGAGACGCGGCGCGAGAGCTGGTGGCTGCTCGGCCTGATCGGGATCGCGGCCGGCGCACTCTCGGGGCTCCTGGGCATCGGCGGCGGCATTCTCATGGTTCCCGCCTTCTCGACACTCGTCGGGTTGCCCCTCAAGGACACGATCGCGACCTCGCTCGCGTGTGTCGGCGTGTTCGCGATCCCCGGCACGATCACGCACGCGATCCAAGGCGACATCAACTGGACGTTCGCGCTCGCGCTCGCGGCCGGCGTCGTTCCCGGCGCTCGCATCGGCGCGCACTTCACGATCGGGACGACCGATCGCATCCTGCGTTACACCGTGGGCACCGCGCTCGGCGTGATCGCGCTGATCTATGGCGTCGGCGAGCTCTTCGCACTCAGGTAGGCCGCGCGCGCGACCACGTCGTCGAGCATCTGCGGCGTCAGCCGGCCGGTGAACGTGTTCTGCTGGCTGGGGTGGAAGGCACACAGCACCGCGATCGGGCCGCACTCGACCTCGAGCCCGTGCGCGAAGCGGGGCCGCCGGCGCGGGAGCGCGTCCGTGCCGTGGACCGCTCGCAGCAACGACCACACCGCCTCGTACCCGAAGTTGCCCAGCGCGACGATCACTGCGACGCGGCTGAGGAGCTCGAGCTCGCGCTCGAGGTACGGCGCGCACTCGTCGCGCTCGGCGGGGGTCGGCTTGTTCGCGGGCGGCGCGCACCGGACCGCGGCGGCGACGTACGCGTCCTGCAGGACGAGACCGTCGTCAGCCGCGACCGACGTCGGTTGGTTGGCGAAGCCGCACCGGAACATCGACGCGAACAAGAAGTCGCCGGAGCGGTCGCCGGTGAACACGCGACCGGTGCGGTTGCCGCCGTGCGCGGCGGGCGCCAGGCCCACGATCAACACCCGCGCCCGCGGATCGCCGAAGCCCGGCACCGGCCGGGCCCAATAGGTCTCGTCCCGGAACGCGGCGCGCTTCTCCCGCCCGACCTGCTCGCGCCATGCGACGAGCCGCGGGCAGGCGTAGCACTCGGAGACCTCCCGGTGCAGCGCATCGAGGTCGCGGGATCGGACCACCACCATGGGAGTCGGATGCTACGAGGACGACCGATACCCTCCCCGCCCGATGCGCGTGCTCCTGCTCGTCAACCCAACCGCGTCGTCGGTGACGCCCCGCAAGCGCAGAGCCATCCGCCGGATCCTCGCCACGGAGCACAACGTTGAGGTTGCCGAGACCTCGCGGCGCGGCCACGCGATGCTCCTGGCCCGCGCCGCGGCCCGCGATCGCTTCGACGTCGTCGCGGTGTACTCGGGCGACGGCACGCTCAACGAAGCTGCCACCGGCCTGCTCCACACCGACACGGTGCTCGCACCGCTCCCCGGTGGATCCACGAACGTGTACTCGGAGACGCTGGGCTATCCGCGTCACGCCGACGACGCGGCCCGGGCGCTGCTCGCGGCCCTCGACCGCAACGCCGTGAAGCGGGTGAGCGTCGGCATGACCAACGAACGCCCGTTCCTCTTCTGCACGGGAATCGGCTTCGATGCGTCCGTGATCCGGCGAGTGGAACGGCACAGCCGCCGGCTCAAACGCCTGGCGTCGCATCCACTCCATGTCGCGGCCGCGTTCCATACGTTCTTCAGCGCCGACGGCCGGCACGTGCGGGTCGACATCGACATCGAGGACGCGGGCGGGCACACCGAATCGATCCGCCACGTGCGCTTCGGGATCGTCTCCAAGACGACGCCCTATACCCACCTCGGTCGCATCCCGATCCATGTCAACCGCAACGCCGGCCTCGACACCCGGCTCTCCGTCACCGCGTTCACGCAGCTCAAGGCGCTTTCGCTCATCGGCGGCGCGGCGTCCGCGATGCGGACCGGCAAGTTCCTCCACGGCCGCAAGGATGTCGTCCAGCTCGACGACCTGACCCGGCTCTATGTGCGCGCCGAGGAGCGGTTCCCCTACCAGGTCGACGGCGACGACGTGGGCGACACCGACGAGCTCCGCATCGCGCTCGAGCCCGACGCGCTCACGATTGCGTTACCGCCGCCAGCACGACGTCGGGGACGTTGGTGATGATGATGTCGGCACCGGCGTCGGCCAGCGTGCGCGCGGTGACGGGATCGTCGACGGTCCAGACGCCCACGAGCACGCCCGCGTGGTGTGCGCGCGCGATACCGTCCGCACCCGCCTCGATCGCAGCCGCGCCGTCGGGGTTGAGCCACGGGTGACCGTGCGCGGCCGCGATCTCCGCGGCGGCCGGGACGGCCTGACCGTGGGTCAACCAGGCGCTCGCAAGGTCGGGGGCCTCGGCGCGCGCCCGGTCGACCGCCGCCAGGTCGAACGACGACACGACGATCATGCCGTCGTGCCGGCGCACCGCGTCGAGCGTCGCCCGCATGACCGAGCCGTCGACGTCGGCATCGGGCTCCCACGGGAGGCACTTGACCTCCGCGTTCACCACCAGACCGCGGCACGCCGCGAGCGCGTCCTCGAGCGTGGCGAGCTGCGGGCGCGCGGCGCGTAGCGCGGCGAACGACATCGACGCGATGAGCCCGACGTCGTGCACCTCGGCATCGTGGTGGACGACGAGCACCCCGTCGGCCGTGCGCCGCACGTCGAGCTCGACCCCGTCGGCGCCGAGCTCGCGCGCCCGCGTGAACGCGGCGACGGTGTTCTCGGGGGCGGCCGCCGACGCGCCGCGGTGACCGAGCACGAGCGGGCGTCCGGACATCGCCTGTCACACTATGAGGCGGGAGTCATGTCGTGGGGAAGCGAAAGCAACCCGCGAATTCCCGAAACACGTTCCACATTGAGGCGCGTTCGTCCTGATCAGACCCCTTGTAAAGCCCTCCGGACGGGCCTAACCTGCACCACGCAGCGAGTTCCCGACAGCTTTGCCGTACCGGGAACGAACGCTTGTGCTCGGGCGCACAGGACGCGGTCTCCCTCCCCGTCTATGCGACCCTCGAAAGGGGATTGAACGTGGCGCTTACTTGGATCCGGACCCACGACTGGGATGCGGAGGAGTGGCGTGACCGCGCCGCCTGTCGCGACACCACTCCGGAATTGTTCTTCCCGATCGGCACCACGGGAGGCGCGCTCGACCAGATCGATGCGGCGCGGCGGGTCTGTGGTCAGTGCCCCGTGACAACGGAATGTCTCGAGTTCGCGCTCGGCACCAACCAGGAATCCGGTGTGTGGGGCGGCCTGACCGAGGAAGAGCGCCGGCGCCTGCGCAAGGGCTCCGAAGCCGCCGAAGCCCAGGTCGGCTGACGCTCCCACTTCCGCCACCCGGCCCGGCGGCCGAGAGCGGAAGCACTAGAGCTCGACCCTCGGTACCGCGACCGGGACCGTGACGCGCACCGACGTCCCGTCGTCGCTCCGCATCTCGATCGAACCGCCGAGCTCACCCGTCACGAGCGCCTGCACGATGGTGAGGCCGAGGCCGCGAGACTCCTCCAACGAGAACCGGTCCGGGAGTCCGGCGCCCGTGTCGCGCACCTCCATCGTCACGTGATCCTCCTCGCGCCCGAGCAACACGTGGACCTTGCCCTCCGAGACCCCTTCGGCGAACGCATGGTCGACCGCGTTCTGCATCAGCTCGTTCAGCACGACCGCGAGTGGCGTCGCGACCTCGCCGGGTAGCTCGCCCGCGTCGCCGTCGACGACGAAGCGGATCTGGAGATCGGGTGACGAGGCCGTGTCCTCCACCAACCGGGCCAGGGGGCGCACGATCTCGTTGAAGCGGATCACGTCGCCGGCATCACGTGAGAGCGTCTCGTGCACGATCGCGATCGACCGGATCCGGCGCTCCGACTCCACCAGCGCCGCCCGCGCTTCGGGTGAGTGGAGGCGGCGGGCCTGGAGCCGCAGGAGCGCGGCGATCGTCTGCAGGTTGTTCTTCACCCGGTGGTGGATCTCGCGGATGGTCGCGTCCTTCGACAGCAGCATCCGGTCTCGGCGCCGGAGATCCGAGACGTCGCGCATGAGGAACAGCGCGCCGGTCGGCTCGTCGTCCGCGAACAGCGGCAGCACCCGCAGGAACATCGAGACGTCGTCGCGTTCGATCTCGGTCGCGACCGGGAGGTGCCGGCGCATGGCGTCGCGGGCGGCGTCGTCGTCGAAGCCGATGTCGGCCAGGTGCGCCCGCTGGGCGTAGGTGTGGATGCCGAGCCGGTGCAACAGGCTGACCGCGTTCGGGCTCGCGAACTTCACGCGCATCTCTTCGTCGATCAGGATCACGCCGTCGCCGACGCGGGGCGCGCTCTCGATCTCGATCTCGTCGAGGTCGAAGGGGAACGACCCGTCGGCGATCATCTGCGCGAACCGCTGGAACGTCTCGAGGTAGGTGCGCTCGAGCTCGCCGGTCCGGCGCGCGAAGGTCGCCGACGACTCGCGGGTCAGGAGGCCGATCAGCCGCCCGCCGCGCCGTACAGGGATGCACTGCACGCGCACCCGCTCCTTGGCGCCGATCGCATGGGTGTCGGCCTCGACCGACTCGCCCGCCCGCCAGCACCGCGCGAGCAAGGGCCGCTCGACTTCGTCGACCACGGTGCCGACGAGGTCCTGCGGATAGCTCGTCTGCCCGGTCACCGGTCGCACCTGGGCGAGGACGACGAACCGGTGACCCTCCTCGCCCGCGATCGGTGCGAGCAGCACGAGGTCGGCGAACGACAGGTCGGCGAGCGGCCGCCAGGTCGCGGCCAATCGCTCGAGGTGCACGAGATCGGCGCCGCCCAGCCGGGTGCGGAGTCGGGCCAGGTCGTCGAGCGTGCTCATGGTTGCCGCTCGCTCATGGCTCGGCGTACAGCACGCGTGTGATCGCGGCGAGCGCGTCGACGTCGCTGATGTCGTGCTCGAAGCCGGGCACGCGCACGACCACGTCGGGGATCCCGGTCAGCTCGGCTCGCAGCTCCGCTTCGCGCATCGCGACGACGGAGAAGTTCGCGAACGACTCGCCGATGGTTCGGAGCACCCGGGTCGTGCGCTCGGGCTCGGCCAGCGCCTCGTTCGGCAACGTCGACAACGCGGCGGCGAGCTCACCCCGCTCCTCGCAGAAGCGGCCGGCGGCCAACGCTCCGGCCGGGTCGAGCAGGGTGTCGGGCAGCGTCTTGTTCAAGACGAGCGCGCCCAGGTGGAAGTCACGATCGAGGAGCGTCGCGCAGAACTGCTGCGCCTCGTACAGCGGCGCGGCTTCCAGCGTGGTGACGACGGCGAAGGTGGTGCGGCGGTCGTGCAACAGCCGTTCCACCGACTGCGCCCGGTCGACGAACCCCGAGTACATGGATTGAAAATTCAGGAAGAACTCCGCGATGTCCTCGAGGAACTTGCTCCCCAGCACGCGATCGGCGAGTTGGTAGAAGGGGCGGCTGGCCATGTTGACGAAGCGTGCACTGCGCTTGCCGCCGACGCGGTACGGGAGCGTGAGCCAGCGCAGGAGCCGGCCGCCGAAGAACTCGCTCATGCGCGCCGGTGCGTCGAGGAAGTCGACCGCGTTGCGGGTGGGCGGCGTGTCGATCACGATCAGGTCGTACTCGCCCGACGCGTGGATCTCGAACAGCCGCTCCATCGCGATGTAGTCGTGACTCTGCACGAAGCGCGCGGTGATGTTGTGGTACAGCCGGTTCTCGAGGATCTTGTGCGCGGTCGCCTCGTCCTTGGCGTAGCGGAGCACGAGATCGTCCCACGACTGCTTGGTGTCGAGCATCGCGGCCCACAGCTCACCGCGCGGGTCGGCGCCGGCCGCCTTCAGCAGCTCGGACGGGACCCGGTGCGCGTCGTTCCCTATGCCGTCGAGGCCGAGCGCGGTCGCCAGGCGCCGCGCGGGATCGATGGTGAGCACGAGGGTCTTCCCACCGAGCCGTACCGACGCGCCCAGCGCGGCCGCGGCCGCAACCGACGTCTTGCCCACGCCACCGGAGCCGCAGAACACGACGATCTCCTTGGTGGCGAAGAGCTGCTCCAGCGTCGTCGCCCGCGCAACGGGGGGCGGGCTCACAGGCCCAGCTCGGCGCCGAGCGCGTCGGCGACCATGCGCGTGACGCGCAGACCGTGATCGCGCACGAAGAGATACGGCACGTACAGCAGGGGCAGGTCGACCGCGTCGTGCAACTCGTCGAGGTGCGCGGCGCGGGTGCGGCGCAACGACACCGCGAGCCGCGCCGCGTCGAGCACCGTGACCGCGCCCGCACCGACCCGCTCGGTAAGGAGCGCGACCGCGTCGGGCTCCCGCAGCGCCTCGAACGTCTCCTCGTCGCTGTGGGTGAACAGCTCGGGCAGCACGCGGTTCACGATCACCGCGCCGAGCGGGGCCTCGACCTCGGCGCGCAGCCGACCGACCAGCTCGATGGTCTCGGCGACCGGCATCTCCTCGGGCGTGGTGACGATGTTCACGGCGGTGACCTTGGGATCCGCGATCAGGTCGCCGACCCAGCGCGTCTGCTCCCGCAACGGCCCGACGTCGATGAGCTCTTGGATCGCGTCGGCCGCGCCGAGCTGGGCGACGATATGGCCGGTTGCCGCGGCATCGACGATCACGATGTCGTGCTCGGCGCGCCCTTCGATCGACTCCCGGGTCTCCCACGCGATCTTGCCGATCGTCAGGATCTCCTTGACGCCCGGCGCCGCGTTGGCGACGAAGTCGAGCGCGTGCGCGAGCGGACCGAGGCGCCCGAGGATCGGGACGCGGATGTTGAGCCGCAGGTACTCGCGCAGCGACGCCTCGGTGTCCATCGCCATGGCGCGAATGCCGGGATACACCTCGCGGGGCTCGAAGCCGACCGCGCGCTGCTCGAACTGCTTGGGCACGTCGCCCTTGGCGTCGACCTCGATCAGCAACACGCGCTTGCCGACACTGGCGGCGAGCACCGCGGTGGCCGCGGCCATCGTGCTCTTGCCGACGCCGCCCTTGCCCGTGAAGAACAGGCAGCGCCGATCGAGAAGGTCGGGGCTGGGCCCGCTCACCATTCGCTACCGGCCGAAGCCGACCTTGCGATCCGCCGCGTCACCCGCGACCTCGACGTACGCGAGCTTGTCCCCCGGGATCCCGACCCGCCGACCCTTGGCGTCGGTCAGCCACATCAGCGGACCTTTTCCATTGATCGCCGCCTCGATGGCGGCGGTCACGGTCGCGGAGTCGTCGTCCATCTCGAGGACGAGCTCGCGCGCGGTGTAAACGACTCCGATGCGTACTTCCATGAGGGGGACCTTAGCTCTAGACGATTTTGAGTTCGGTGCGGTAGCGGCGCTTGGGCGCGAGCTCGATGTCGACGCGCTCGGCGATCGAGCGGAACGCGACCGACGCCTCGTCGTCGGGGTTGGCGACGACGATCGGGAACCCGTCGTCGCCCCCGGCGCGGAGCTCGGGGACGAGCGGCACCTGGCCGAGCAGCGGGACCTCGAGCTGATCGGCGAGCTCTTGTCCGCCACCTTCGCCGAACAACGGATATGACGTGTCGTGGTCGCACCGGAACCACGACATGTTCTCGATCACGCCGATGACCTGCAGGTTGACCTTGCGCGCCATGTAGGCGGCGCGCTGCGCGACCTTCTGCGCCGCCGGCTGCGGCGTGGTCACGATCACGACCTCCGCGCGCGGCAGGAACTGCGCCATCGACAGCGCGATGTCGCCGGTGCCGGGCGGCATGTCGACGACGAGGAAGTCGGGATCACCCCAGTGCACGTCGGTGAGGAACTGCTCGAGCGCCTTGTGCAACATCGGACCGCGCCAGACGACGGGCTGATCCTCGCGCGCGAAGAAGCCCATCGAGATCAGGGTCACGCCGTTGGCCTCGGGCGGCACGATCACGTCGTCGATCACGGTCGGCGGCCGGTCGATGCCGAGCATGCGCGGCATCGAGAACCCCCAGACGTCGGCGTCGACGGCGGCCACGCGATGCCCGCGTTGCGCGAGGGCGACCGCGAGATTCGTGGTGACCGACGACTTGCCGACACCACCCTTCCCCGATGCGATCGCGAGCACGCGCGTGCGCGAATCGGTGAAGGGGTTGGGCCGGTGCTCGTGACCCTGGCCCGCTTGCTCGTGTCCGTCGTGCGCGTGCGAGTGGCCGCCGCCGTGCAACTTCGCCGCCAGCGCGGCCCGCTCGTCGTCGGTCATGACGGTGAGATCGACGTCGACCCGGTTCACGTCGGCGAGCGCCGTCACCGCGTCGGTGACCCGCTTGGTGATCTCGGCCCGCAGCGGGCACCCGGCAACCGTCAACGCGACCGTCACGCCCACGTGGTCACCGTCGATCGCGATCTCCCGGACCATCTCGAGATCGACGATCGACTGGTGGATCTCGGGGTCCTCGACCGGCCTGAGGGCGTCGAGAACGTCGGCCTGGGTGGGCATTGGGCGGCTCCGGGGAATTTCCACTACCTGCGTAGGTAGAATACCCCTGTGACCAACGGCGACCTCACTCCGGACGAGTTCGCAGCCGCCGTGACCGCCGTCACCACCGCATTCGGCGACCCCACTCGCCGTGACATCTACCTCTTCGTCCGCGCCCGCGACGACGGCGCGACCGCGGCCGAGGTCGCCGAGGGGTTCGACCTGCATCCCAACGTGGCGCGGCATCATCTCGAGAAGCTCGCCGGTGGCGGCTATCTCGACGTCGAGCTCGCGCGCCACGAGTCGGCGGGACGTCCGTCCAAGCGATACCGCACGTCGGCCGACGACAGTCACCTCGCGTTCCCGCCGCGCCGCGACGACCTGCTGGCCACCCTCCTCGCCAAGGCGCTCGAGCGGCTTCCCGAAAGCGAAGCACGCGCGATCGCCGAAGAGGTCGGCCTCGAGTACGGACGCGCGATCGCGAAGCGCATGGAGCCGACTGAGGGCCACCGGTCGGTCAAAGCCGCGGTCGCGTCGGTTGCCGACGCGTTGACCGCGCACGGTTTTGCCGCGCACGCGGAGACCCGCGGGAACGCGCTCACGCTTGTCGCCGAGCACTGTCCGTTCGGCGAAGCGGCGCGCCGATACCCGCACGTGTTGTGCGCGGTCGACACGGGCATGGTCAAGGGAATGCTCGAAGGCCTCTACGGCGAGACGGACCCGATGATCGAGCAGAGCCGGCCTCACGGCGACGACACCTGCGTCACCCGCGTCTAGCGAGCGCTTCGGTGGCGCGCGCGTACCTCGATCACGCTTCGTCGTCACCGCTACGCCCGGCCGCGCTCGAGGCGATGCTCCCGTATTTGCGCGAGCACCACGCCGACCCCGGTCGACTGCACGCCGAAGGACGTTCGACGCGCGTGGCGCTCGAAGACGCGCGTCAACAGGTGGCCGAGCGTTTCGGGGCGCGGCCGCGGGAGGTCGTGTTCACGTCGTCGGGAACCGAGGCGGTGAACACCGCGGTGTGGGGCGCGCTCGCGCGGAGCGGCGCGGGCGGCGGCGGCCACGTGGTGACCACCGCGGTGGAGCACTCGAGCGCGCGCGACGCAATTGCCCGGAGTGACGCGGCGGTGACCGCGGTCGGCGTCGATCGCACCGGTCGCTTCGATGGAGCCGAGGTGATCGCGGCCATCCGCGCCGACACCACGCTGGTGACGGTGCAGCTCGCGAACCACGAAGTCGGCACCCTGCAGCCGGCCGCGCAGGTGTGCGCGGCGGCGCGGGAGCGCGACGTGATCGTGCACGTCGACGCGTGCGCGGCCGCGGGCCATCTCGACGTCGACTTCCGCGCGCTCGACGCCGACCTCTGTTCGGTCACGGCGCACAAGCTCGGCGGACCGAAGGGCGCGGGCGCGTTGCTCGTGCGCCGCGGCCTGCGGTTTCCACCATTGCTGGTCGGCGGCGCCCAGGAGCGGGCGCGCCGGGCCGGCATCGAGAACGTGCCCGCTTGGGTCGGGTTCGGCGCGGCGTGCGCGGCCGTCGACGTCGACGGCGAAGCTGCGGCGCAGCGGGCGTTGATCGCGGCGGCGACGGCGGTGGTCGATCGCGTGCCCGACGTCGAGCGATTCGGATCCGAGGTTGCGGACGCGACGCTGCCCCACATCCTGTGCTTCGGCGTGCGCGGCGTGGAGGCCGAGCCGATCCTGCTCGCGCTCGACCAGCACGGCGTCGCCGTCCATTCGGGATCGTCGTGCTCGTCCGAGACGCTCGAACCGTCGCCGGTGCTGGCCGCGATGGGGGTCGACGCCGATCAGTCGCTGCGGATCTCCGTCGGGTGGTCGAGCGCCGGAGCCGACGTCGAGCGATTCGTGGAAGTGTTCCCGGGAATCGTCGAACGACTCAGGGGGTTGCGAAGCCCATGACCGCTGTACGCCGCTTGAATCACGCCGTCCTCTACGTTCGCAACGCGCGCACGAGCTCGGCCTTCTACCAACAGGCGTTCGAGTTCGAGGTGGTCGGCGACTACGGCGACGGCGCCGCGGTGTTCATGCGCGCCTCGAACACCGAGAACCATCACGACCTCGGCCTGTTCACGATCGGCGCCCAGGCCGCGGGCCCCGAGCGCGGCCGCGCCGGCCTCTATCACCTCGCCTGGGAGGTCGACACGATCCAGGACCTCGCCGCGATGCGCGAGCGCCTCGTCGCGCTGCACGCGCTCGTCGGCGAGAGCGACCACGGTGTGAGCAAGTCGCTCTACGCGCAAGACCCCGACGGGATCGAGTTCGAAGTGCTGTGGAGCGTTCCGCGCGAGGCATGGGGCGACCTCGAGCACGAAGCGGTCACACAGCCGCTCGACCTGAACGCCGAGCTCGCCCGCTGGGGCTGACGCCCGCGGGCTACGGCGCTAGTGGGCGCGCCAGGAGTCCTTGACGCGGGTGCGCTCCTTGACGACTCCGGGGAGCTTGCCGCTCGCGAGGTCGGCGAGCGTGACGTGCTCGAGGACCCCGCGCAGGCTGGCGCGCACCGCGATCCAGACGTCGGGCAGATGCGAGGCGGCCCCGTCGTACCGCAGCGACTCGGGGCGATTGCCCTGGACGGCGGCGAGGGGACCCTCGACCGCCCGCAGCACGTCGGCGATCGTGATCTCGGCCGCGGGGCGGGCGAGCTGGTAGCCGCCGTCGGCACCCCGGCGGGTGCGCACGATCCCGGCCCGGCGGAGCTCGGTGAGGATGTTCTCGAGGAAGTTCTGCGGGATCGACTGGCTCCGGGCCAGGTGCTCGCCCTTCACCAGCGTGCCGTCCTTCTCGGCCGCGGCCAGCTCCGCCGCCGCTCGTACCGCGTAGTCAGCCTTGGCCGTGATCCGCATTCCGTGATTCTTGCCGATCGCCCCCCATCGCCACGACGCACCTTGACCGGCCGTGACCCTTTGTCCTACTTTGTCGACTAACACAGTCGGAAAAGTGCGGCGCTCGTCTCCTCGTGGCGGACGGCCGGGAGAACGATGCAACTCAACATCGCCTGCGCGGCACTGATCGTGGGACTCGTTATCGGGCTCACCGGCATGGGCGGCGGCGCGTTGATGACGCCGGTGCTCGTGATCCTCTTCAACGTCAACCCGTTGGCGGCCATCTCGAACGACGTGCTGGCTTCCGTCGTCCTCAAACCGATCGGCGGCGGCGTGCACGCGCGCCGCGGCACCGTCAACTGGACGCTCGTGCGCTGGCTCGCGATCGGTAGCGTCCCGTCCGCGTTCGCGGGCGCCTATGTGATCTCGCGCGTCACTGGTGACGGCGCGTCGGACACCGTCAAGCACATTCTCGGATGGGTGCTCCTGGTTGCCGCGGCCGGAATGCTCGTGAAGACGATCGTGCAGACGCGCCGCCGGGCGTTGCCGACCGGCGAACGCATGGACGCAGCGCTCGTACGGCCGATTCCCACCATGATTATCGGCGTTATCGGCGGTTTCGCGGTCGGGCTCACATCGGTCGGGAGCGGCTCGCTCATGATCGTGATGCTGATGTTCCTCTATCCGAAGCTGTCATCGCGCGAGATGGTCGGCACCGACCTGGTGCAGGCGATCCCCCTCGTCGGGGCGGCCGCGCTCGGCCACCTCATCTTCGGCAAACTCGAGTTCGGCCTCGCGTCGTCGGTACTGCTTGGCGCGATCCCCGGTGTCTACGTCGGCGCGCGCATCTCGGCCACGGCGAACGATCGGTTCATCCGGCCCGCGTTGATCGCCGTGCTCACGATCTCGTCGCTCAAGCTGATCGGCGCAAGCAACGGTGTGCTGCTGGGGGCCATCATCGTTTCGGTGGTCGTGATCGCGGCCTACTTCGCCCTCGACGCCCGCCACCGCCGCCTCACGGTGGACGCGCCACCGGGCGCTCCGATCCCTTCGTAGCCGGCAATTTCACAACCACGATTTGACGGCCGCGCTCCGATACTCTACCTTTCTGATCTTCTTAGTGACCTAACCGAAGGGACTCACTGTGCAACGCCCCCGCCACCGGTTCGCCCCGGTTGCCCTGCTCCTCGCCGCCACGCTTGCGCTCGCGGCCTGCGGAAGCAGCTCCAAGTCCCCTGCCGACGGAGGCAGCGGGTCGGGCGACAAAGTGACCCTTCGCCTCGGCTACCTGCCCAACGTCACCCACGCGCCCGCCATCATCGGACTCGAGAACGGCTCGTTCGCAAAGGCGCTCGGATCGAAGGTCGAGCTCAAGACCAGCGACTACAACTCGGGCACCGACGAGACCACCGCGATCCTCGCCAACGCGCTCGACGCCGCGTTCGTCGGTCCCAACCCCGCGATCAACGCGTATCAGAAGTCGAATGGCACGCTGATCCGCGTCGTCGCCGGCACCGCGTCGGGCGGCGCGTTCCTGGTCGTCAAGCCGTCGATCACGAGCGTCGGTGACCTCGAGGGCAAGAAGCTCGCGACACCATCGCTGGGCAACACGCAAGACGTCGCGTTGCGGGCGTTCCTGAAGTCGAAGGGGCTGAAGACCGACACGACCGGCGGCGGCGACGTCTCGATCGTCCCGCAGGACAACTCCACCACCGTCACCGCGTTCCAGACCGGTTCGATCGACGGCGCGTGGGTACCGGAGCCGTACGCCACCAAGCTGGAGAACGAGGGCGGCAAAATCCTCGTCGACGAGGCGTCGCTGTGGCCGGGCGGCAAGTTCGTGACGACGAACCTCATGGTCACCACGAAGTTCCTGGCCGACCACCCCGACATCGTCGCCAATCTGGTCAAGGGCCTCGCGGGCTCGATCGACCTGATCAAGAGCGACCCGGCCGAGGCCGAGAAGCTCGTGTCGGAGGGAATCGAAAAGGCGTCGGGCAAGGCGCTCCCGGTCGATCTCGTGAAGGCGTCGTTCAAGAGCATCACGTTCACGCTGGATCCGATCGTCTCCTCGCTGAAAAAGGACGCGGTCGCCGCGAAGAGCCTCGGCTTCATCGACTCGACCGACCTGTCGAAGCTCTACAGCCTCGACATCCTGAACAACCTGTTGACCAAACGCGGAGAGCCGACGATCACGCCATGAGCAATCCGACTGACCAAGCGCACAGCGCGCGTCTCGCGTCGGATGCGGTGTTCCCCGCCGTATCCGACGCGGTGCCGCGCCCGGTTGTCTCCGTTGCCGACGTGACCAAGTCGTTCGGGAACGGCAACCAGCGCGTCGTCGCGCTCGAGGGGGTGACGCTTGACGTCGAGCGCGGCGACTTCGTCTGCCTGCTCGGTGCATCGGGATGCGGCAAGAGCACGCTGCTGAATCTCGTCGCGGGCCTCGACCAGCCGACCTCGGGTCGCGTCGACGTCCGGGCCCAGCGCACCGGCCTGATGTTCCAGGAAGCCGCGCTGTTCCCGTGGCTCACCGTGCGGGGCAACGTCGAGATTGCGTTGAAGCTCGCCGGCATGCCGCGCCGCGAGCGGCACGCACGGGCCCAGGAGCTGCTCGAGATGGTGCACCTCGGCGACTTCGCCAAGCGCCAGCCCCACGAGCTCTCGGGTGGTATGCGGCAGCGCACCGCCCTCGCACGCGCGCTCGCACAGGAGGCCGACGTACTGCTCATGGACGAGCCGTTCGGCGCCCTCGACGCCATGACGCGTGACCTCCTGCACGACGAGCTCGAGGCGTTGTGGACGGCGACCGGCAAGACCGTCATCTTCGTGACGCACAACGTGCGCGAAGCGGTGCGGCTCGGCGACTCCGTCGTGCTGCTCGCCAGCCGGCCCGGTCGCGTCGCCGCCGTCTACAACGTGGCGATCCCCCGGCCCCGGCGCATCGACTCGCCCGAGGTCGCGACCCTGGCCGCGACGATCACCGACCAACTGCGCGAGGAGAGTGGCCGTGGCCGTCGCAACTGACCTCGACCTCGACTACGACCGCCCGCCCGCGCCGGATTCCAATCGCGCCGGCGTCTTTGCGTGGAAGACGTGGAACGCCACGTGGCCGAAGCTCCTCGCGATCGCGATCGTCATCGGCGGTTGGCAGATCGCGGTGTGGACGCACTGGAAGCCGGAGTACCTCGTGCCATCGCCGTTCACGGTGCTCGACCGGCTCTTCCACGAGCCCGGGAAAATGATCACTGCGAGCCTGGTGACGCTGCGGCGCGGCATCCAGGGCTTCGTCATCGCGATGATCATCGGCACCGTGGTCGGCATCGCCGTCGCGCGCATCAAGGTCCTGCGCGCCGCGATCGGCTCGATGATCACCGGACTGCAGACGATGCCGTCGGTTGCGTGGGTGCCACTCGCCATCATCTTGTTCAAAGAGGGGCAGGGCACGGTCACGTTTGTCGTGGTGATCGGCGCCGCACCGTCGATCGCCAACGGCATCATCAGCGGCGTCGACCACGTACCGCCGCTGCTCCTACGGGCGGGACGGGTGCTCGGTGCACGCGGCATCGGTGCGCTGCGTCACGTCGTGATCCCGGCCGCGCTGCCGTCGGTGATCGGCGGCCTGAAACAGGGTTGGGCGTTCGCGTGGCGCAGCCTGATGGCGGCCGAGTTGATCGGCGGCCTCTCCGGCAAGCTCGGCATCGGCCAGCTGCTCAGCGGCGCGGGCACGCAAGCCGACTACGTCGGCGTCTTCGAGGCGATGATCGTGATCCTGATCATCGGGATCCTCGTCGACGCGCTCGTGTTCGGAACCGCCGACCGCGCCATCCGCCGCCGCTACGGCCTCATCGACGCCGCCGCGACGTAGTCCTAGTCTTCGCAGATCCTCGACTTCTACCGAACTCCCGGCGCGATGACGGCGCTTCCCGATCGGGACGAGATCGCCGATGTTCCGACCGACCTCGACGCGCTCCGGCGCGTGGTGCAGGGACTGCTGGTTCACCGAGACTGGGCACCGGCGTACGGTGTCACTGGCGACGCGATCCGCATCGACGAGCAGAACCTCCGCTCCACGTCGGAAGTGTTGACGCGGGTGTTCGAGATCAGCCCCGAGCCGATCACGGTCGCGCGGGAGCCGATCGATCGCGTGCTCTGCATCTGCCGGCACTTCACCCTCTTGCACACGGCGCTCCTGCGCGACCAGGGCGTCCCGGCGCGCGTGCGCTGCGGGTTCGGCCGGTACTTCGACAGGTCCAAGTGGTACGACCACTGGATCACGGAGCGGTGGAACGGCGAACGCTGGGTCCGCGACGATCCGCAGATCGACGAGGTGCAGGCCGACGTCATCAAGCCGGACTTCGACGTGAACGACCAGCCGCCGGGCAAGTTCCTGACCGGCGGGGAGGCGTGGATTGCCGCCCGCGCCGGCGAGGTCGACCCGAGCTTGTTCGGGATCTTCGACATGTGGGGCTCGGCCTTCATCGCCGGCAACGTCATCACCGATTTCGCCTGCCTCAACAAGGTCGAGCTGCTGCCCTGGGACGCCTGGGGGATGATGCCCACGCCATTCGACGCGCTGAGCGGCGAGACGACCGCGATCCTCGACGACCTCGCGCAGCTCGCCGGGCGCGACGACCTCGACGCCATTCGCGCGCGCTACGAAAGCGACGACCGCGTCCGCGTCCCCGCGGACATCACCAGCTTCATCAACGGCGAGCTGCAGCAGGTCCACATCGACCTGTAAGGCGGGAACGGTCAGCTGCGGGCGCGCTCTTCGATCTCGACCTTGCGCATCACGTCGCCGACACCCGTGGCGAGCGCGACGTCCATGCCCTCGACCACATGGCCGAAGAGGTTGTAGCTCGGCGTGAGCTTGGTCGTGCAGTCGTCGATGCAGATGAAGAACTGTGAGCCGTTGGTGTCGGGGCCGGAGTTCGCCATCGCGACCGCGCCGAGCGTGTACTTGCTCTTGACGGGCTCGTCGGCGAACTTGTAACCCGGACCGCCACGCCCGCTGCCCTCGGGACAACCGCCCTGGATCACGAAGTCGGGCACGACGCGGTGGAACGTGAGTCCGTCGTAGTAGCCGTCGCGCGCGAGCCCGACGAAATTGTTGACCGTGTTCGGCGCGAGCTGCGGGTCGAGATCCATGACGATCGGCCCCCGATCCGTCGTGATCGTGGCCCGGTAGATCTTGTCGGCATCGGTCTGCGGTTCGGGCTTCTTCGCCACGACGGACTCCTTGGGTTCATGGGGGCTTACTCGGACTTTGCGGCCTGCTCGGCTTCCGCGAGCACCGCCAGCACTTGCGAACGTAGCGGGTTGCTGTCGTCGGTCAGGAGGAGGAATTGCTGGAAGGACGGTATGGCATCGCGAGCGCGGTGCTCGAAGTCGAACAGGATCACGCCTTTGAGCGCGTGGGCGTCGGGATACTTCGGATGGCGCTTGGTGACGTCGCTGATCCTCGCCAGTGATGCCGACAGCAACGCTTGGCGCGTCCCTGCGTCGCTGACCTGCCGCGACACGAGTGCCCCCGCCCAACCCGCGTAGGTAGGCGGCTCCGGTTGGCTCGGATCGAGGCGGGCCGCGGCGCCGAACTCACGGACGGCCTCGGCGTAGCCGTTGGTTCGCAGGAGGAAGCGCGCGTACGCGATGTGCGCCGCGTAGCTCTTCGGCTCCCGCTTCACGGCCGCCGCCAGCGCGGGCCCGGAGTCGCCGGCAATCGTCGTCGAGCCCGCCGCGACCTGACCGTTTCCCGTGATCGTCTGACCGGGCCTTCGCTGCCCGACCGCGTGACTCAGCAGGACCGCGGCGACGACCGCGAACGCGAGGATGCCGGCCACGGTCAGCGCCCGGACGAGCGCCGACGCGCGACGCGGTTCGGGCACCGTGAGCTCGGTCCCGGTGTCGAGCGAGCGGATGACGGCCGCGGCGCGCGCGGTGTAGTCGTCGTGCAGCTCGTGGTAGGTGCCGTCGTCGACGTTGCCGGAGGCGCGCTCGTCCTCGAGGTCGTCGAGCGAACGCAAGAGGAAGTCACGTTCGGTCGCGAGCGCCTCCCGATCTAGATCACTCATGGTGCCGCTCGCGGTCGACCAGCGCTTCGTCATCGGTCGTGGCGGGAAGCCGGGGCGTCGTGCTCCAGCGCCGGACCGCGAACACGATGCCGGCGCCGCCCAGCACCAGCGCGACGATCGGGATACCCCACGCGATGATGCCGACGCCGCCGTTCGACGGGGTCAGCAGGATGTGCTCGCCGTAGACGCCGACGTACGCGTCGCGGATCTCCGAGTCGGACTCGCCCGCGCGGATGCGCTTCACGATGTCGGCGCGGATGGCACGTGATTCCGGCGCGTTGCTGTCGGCCACCGACTCGCCGACGCACACCGGGCACGCGAGCTCGTTGTCCAGCCGCGCCGCGCGCGCGGCCGCCGAATTGCTCGGACCCGACCGCGCCGCGAGGACGATCCCGGCGATCACCACGACGGCCGCGAGCGTGAGCCACGGCACCCACCCCGATTTCGAGGTTCGGCGCCTCAACGGCAGGTGCCCCCGGCTCGAGCGACCTGCAGCCAGGCCTCGAGCTCGGTCACCGTGACCGGCCCGAGCGTGCCGCAGGCCGCGACGCCGCCCGGCGAGATCACGTAGGTCTCGGGCTGGCCCGTCGTCCCGAACCCGAGCCCCGCGCTGCCGTTGGGGTCGAACGCGACCGGCCAGACCACCGACTTGTCGGCGATGTAGCTGCGGATCGCGCCCGGTTCGTCGTCGCGCACGATGCCGAGCATCGCGAAGTCGGGCTCGCGGCGATGGCGCGTGTAGAACGTCTCGAGCGCCGGCCGCTCCTGGCGGCACGGGATGCACCACGAGTTCCAGAAGTTCACGACGTAGGTCTTGCCGGCCAGCGAGCTCGCACTCACCTGCTTGCCGTCGAGCGTCTCGAGGCTGAACCTGGGCACCGGCTTGTGCTCCTGTACCAGCCGCGGCACCGAGGCCTCGGTGCGGTGCTGGACTGCGAGCACCACGCCGAACGCCACCAGGACCACCGCGATGCTCAACGCGATCAGCCGCGTCGCGTGTCGCGCACTCACGTTGCGACCTCGGCCAGCGCGCGCGGCTCGTCGGTCTCGATCGGCGTATTCGGGACGACCCGACGGCGGCGACGGGTGGGGGTGAGGGCGACCAGGGTGCCGAGTCCCATGATCGCGCCCCCGACCCAGAGCCACATCACGAGCGTGCCGACCTGCACACCGAGGGTCACCGGTCCGGCCGCGCCGCTCGAAGTGCGGGGAGCCGACACGAGGGTTAGATACACGTCGTGCCACGGATCGGTGTGCACGCTCGGCGTCCCGATCCCGTCGGGAAAGTCGGGATACGACGAGATCGCGGGTGCGTACACGCCGAGATTCGACGTCCCGCGGCGGATCCGGACGTCGGCTTTGATCGTCGACTTCTGCGGCGACACCTCGTTCCGCGTCCCGAGCAGCGTGACCGTGAAGCCGCGCACGGTCGTCGACTGGCCCGGCGAGAGCCGGACCTCGCGCTTGGTCGTGTAGCCCGACGACGCGGTCAGCCCGACCGCCAATACCACGACGCCCACGTGCACGAGCAGGCCGCCGTAGAGGCGCGGGTTGCTTCGCACCGTACGGACCGCCGCGATCGGGACGCGCTCCGATGTCGCACGCGTCCGGGCCCGCACGCCGACGACCACCGACCGGGCGACGCTCGCGAGCGCGAACGCGCCGAGCGCAAACGCGGCGACGTTCGCAATCCCGCGCGCGCCGCCGATCACGCAGACGACGAGGGTGAGCCCGCCCGCCCACGCCGGGATCAAGAGCCGCGAGCGCAGCACCTCGCCGCTGGCCGCGCGCCACGGCAGGGCCGGACCGATCGCCATCAGGAAGAGCAGCCCGAGGCCGATCGGCACTCCCATCTTGGTGAAGTACGGCTCGCCCACGGTGAGCTGCTTGTCCTGCAGCGCCTGCACGAGCAGCGGGAACACGGTGCCGGTGAAGACGACGAGGGCGAACGCGGCGAACAGCAGGTTGTTCACCAGGAACGCGGCTTCGCGTGACATCGGCGAGTCGATCCGACCGGGTGTCCGCAGCTTGTCGCCGCGCCACGCGATGAGCCCGACGCCCGCGGCTGCGCAGATGCCGAGGAAGGTGAGCAGCCACGGGCCGATCGACGACTCGCTGAACGCGTGCACGGAATTCACGACTCCGGAGCGGGTGAGGAACGTGCCGAGGATCGTCAAGCAGAACGTCGAGATCACCAGCGAGAGGTTCCAGACGCGCAGCATGCCCCGGCGTTCCTGCACCATCACCGAGTGGATGAACGCGACCGCGGTGAGCCACGGGAGCAGCGACGCGTTCTCGACCGGGTCCCATCCCCAGTAGCCACCCCAACCGAGCACCTCGTAGCTCCACCACGCGCCGAGCACGATGCCGACCGTGAGGAAGCCGAACGCGACCAGCGTCGTGCGGCGCACGTCGGCGAGCCATCCCTCACCGAAGCGCCCGGTCACCAGCGCCGAGATCGCGAACGAGAACGGGATCGTGAACCCCACGTAGCCCGCGTAGAGCATCGGCGGGTGGAAGGCGACGAGCGGGTGATTCTGGAGCAGCGGGTTCGGGCCCTGCCCGTCGAGGGGGATGGCGCCGTGCGTCAGCTTGAACGGGTTGGCCGGGAACAGCATCAACGCGAAGAAGAAGCACAGCACGAGGAGCTGCACGAGCGTCGCCCACGCGACGACGGGATCGGTTGCGCGCGAACGGAAGTGCCACGTCGTGAAGGCCACGTACACCGAGAGCGCGAGCGACCACAACAGGATCGAGCCCGCGAGCGCGCCCCATGCCGCGGTGAACGTGTACAGACCCGGCGTGGCGCGCGCCACGTTCTCAGTGACGTAGTTGATGGAGTAGTCGTGCGCGAACAGCGCCGACTCCATCACCGCGAACGCGCCGATCGCCGCGAGCAGCACGACGAGCACGTACCGGCGCGCCAACTCGAGCAGCTTGGGGAGACGGAGCGCGAGCCCGGCGATCAGGGTCGCGACACCGAGCACGGCCGCCGCGGTCCCGATGGCGAGGATCCCGTAACCGAGCTGGGCTCTCATTTCGTCGGGAAGGGTTCCGGCGGGCAGACCTTCGTGGCGTTCGTGGGCGGTTGATACGTGGAGCCGTGCTTGATGAGGATCTGATCGGACTCGAACGTGTCGTGGTTCCAGTGCCCGTCGGCAACAACCGGCGCGCAGTCCTTGAACAGCGTGGGCTCACTGCCGTGATGCACGACCAGCACCGTCTGGCCGCCCTCGACGAGCTCGAAGCGCGCCCCCGACCCGGTCTGGTGGATCGAACCCGGCACGACGGCGCCGCCGATCCGCAACGTGCGAGTGCCGTCGTGCGCGCGGGACGCGACCGCGTCGGACACGGTCTTGAAGAACACGACATTGCGCTGCATCAGCGTGAGCATCCACACCACCGCGCCGATGCACAGCAGCGCGACGATCGTGTACCGCAGGCGATGACTCGGGCGACGGGGAACTGACGAGACGCCGTCAACCATCCGCGTCACCGGAAAGGGACTGCTCGAGCCGGCGCCGGCGGCGCACCATCCACCCGACGTAACCGGCGAGCACGACCGCGGTCAACGCGTAGCCCGTGGCCACGTAGTTCCACGCGTGCTCGATCATGCGGGCACGACCTGCTCGGCGCGGAGTCGCTCGGCGATGGCGCGCTCGACCTCGCGCTCCTCGAGCCCCTCTTCCAGCTCGGCGATCCGGAGGCGCTTGAGCACGAGGTAGCCGTAGAGCAGCGTGAAGGTACCGACGCCGAACACGAGCGTGAACGCCATCGAGCCGTGGATCGTCGGGTTCAACTCCGGGTTGAAGACGGTGCCGGTCTGGTGCAGGGTCTGCCACCAGTTCACCGAGAAGTGCACGATCGGCACGTCGCCGAACGCGATCAGCGCCGCGATCGCGCAGCGCCTCCCGCGTTCGTCGGCGGTCGCGCCCGTGCGGCGCAACGCGAGGTACCCGAGGTAGAGGAAGAACATGATCGCGGTCGTGGTGAGACGCGCGTCCCACTCCCACCACGTTCCCCACACCGGCCGGCCCCAAAGCGATCCGAGCGCGAGCGTGAGTCCGGTGAAGATCACGCCGACCTCGGCCGACGCGCCCGCGAGGAGATCCCAAGTGGGGCGGCGGGTGCGCGGCACGAGCCACAGCACCGATGCCACCGCGGTGACGAAGAACGCCAGATAGGCGATCCACGCCGACGGCACGTGGAGATACAGGAGGCGGACCGCGTTTCCTTGCACCGCGTCTTCGGGCGACACAACCAGCGCGAGCACCGCGGTGACCGCGAGCGCGAGCAACACGGCCGCGCCGAACCCGTACTTCTTGGCGATCCTTCCCGCTCTCGGCGGCTGCGCCGCCGGGCCGCTCGGGCCACGCTCGCTGCTCGGCGGGATACCCGTCTCCCGACGCTCGCTCAGGGTCACGACTCCTCCAGCAGCGGGCCGAAGGCCATCACGCCGGCGGCGACCGCGAGCAGCGAGAACGCGGCGAGCAACTGCACCCACTGCCACGCCTCCGACGTCGATCCCTCGAGTCCAGCCGCGAACGCGCGCGTCGCGCCGAGCATCACGGGTGTGACCGCGGGCAACACCAGCAAGGGCACGAGCGTGTCCCGGGCCCGCAACCCCGTCGCCAACACGCCGTAGACCGTACCGGTGGCCGCCAGGCCGATGGTCGCGGCCACCGCCGCGCACACGAGCACGACGGCGCCGTGCAGCGTGACGCCGTAGAGCACCACGACCATCACGCCGAGCACCACCTCGAGGAGGAACAGCTCGACTGCGATCGCAACGGCCTTGCCCGCGAAGATCGAGCCGCCGTCGAGCCCGGAGAGCCGCAGGCCGTCACGCGCGCCGTTCGCCTCCTCGACCGTGAACGACCGGCCGATGGCGAGCAACGCCGCGAGCAACACCGCGGCCCAGAACAACCCCGGCGCCGCCGCCGGCAACGAGGTCCGGTCGGCATCGAGCGCGAACGCGAACATGACGACGACGATCCCGCCGAACGGCAGGATCTGTTGCAGCGCAACGCGCGAGCGGCGTTCGATCCGCAGGTCCTTGCCCGCGACGAGCAACGCGTCGCGCACGAACGTCATGCGATCGCCTCCGCTCGGGGCGCGGGCGAGAGGTCGGGCCGCGGGACGCCGGCCCGACCTTCACGAATCTGGCCCGCCGCGAGCCGCACCTCACGCGTCGCCAGCTTCCGGGCCAGATCGAGCTCGTGCGACGCGATCAACACCGTCCGGCCCTCGGCGGGTGCGTCGCGCACAATCTCGTCGAGCACGAGGCGACCCTGCTCGTCGAGCCCCGCGTGCGGCTCGTCGAGCAGCAGCAGGCGCGGATCCCGCGCGATCGCGACGGCGAGCGAGACGCGCCGGCGTTGTCCCTGCGACAGCCGTCCGTGCGTCACGTGCGCGACGCGAGTGAGCGCGAGCCGTTCGAGTGCCGCATCGGCCTCGGCGCTCGAGTGACCCGCCGCCCGGGTCGCGAACTGGAGGTTCTCGACCACTGTGAGGTCGTCGTAGCAGAACGTCTCATGACCCACGAGCGCGAGCGCGCGCCGGATCGCGCGACGGTCGACGGCGAGATCCACGCCCAGCACCTCCGCCTGCCCGGAGCGCAGCGGCAGCAGGCCCGCGCACAGGCGCAGCAGCGTGGTCTTCCCCGCGCCGTTGGCCCCCGAGAGCAACACGATCTCACCGGATTCCACATCGAGGTCGGCGCCCGCGAGCGCGGGGAATCGACCGAGCATGCAAACGGCCGACCGCAGGTGCACCACGCGCAAGAGAGCTGCTCCGGGGATGGGGAGCGATAACCGCGAGAGTGTACGAAGCGCACCGGCCGAGCGGCGAAACGCCGGTACCATCGGCCGTCGTGCGACGGACGATCGCGGCCATCGGCCGCACGCTGGTGACGCTGGGGCTGCTGATCCTGCTGTTCGTCACCTACGAGCTCTGGGGAACCGGGATCTTCACCGCCCGCGCCCAGTCGCATCTCAAGCACAAATTCAACGAGCAGCTCCAGAAGATCCAGCACGACAACCCGGTCCTCACCGCCCCGACCACCAAGCCGCCGCCCACCACCCCCGGGAGCACGAAGCCCCCCACCACGATCAATCCGGCCACCCAGGTCGCGCCGCCCGAAGGCGATCCGATCGGCAACATCGACATCCCGAAGATCAACGTCCACTGGACCTTCCTCGAAGGCGTGCAGCTCACCGACCTCGCCGACGGCCCGGGGCACTATCCGGGCACGCCCCTTCCCGGCCAGATCGGCAACGCGGCCATCGCCGGCCACCGCACGACGCACGGCGCGCCCTTCTTCAACGTCGGTGACCTGCGCGTCGGCGACCGGATCAAGATCACGACCCTCGCCGGCACGTTCACCTACGCGGTGTGGAAAGACCCGTTCCCGGTGCAGCCGACGGAATACAGCGTGGTCGGGCCGCCGCAGGGAAACGAACCGAAGGTCCAACTCACGCTCACGACCTGCAACCCGAAGTACTCCGCGTCGCAGCGGCTCATCATCAAGGCGCGGCTGTTGCGCAACATCAGCAGCAAACCGGTCGCGCCGCCGAAGTACATCAACGGCAAGAAGGTCAAGCCGCCGCCCAAGGCGCAGCTCGCGACCGCGTTGGAGGGTCAGGCCAACAGCGTGGTGCCGTCGATCGTCTGGGGATTCATCGTGGCGTTCGTCGGCGCGATCTGGTGGTTGGCGTTCCGGCGCTGGCGGCATCCGCTCACATGGCTCGCCGGCCTGGTGCCGTTCTTCGTCGTGCTCTTCCCGTTCTACGTGTATCTCGAGCGCGCGCTACCGAACGGCTACTAGGCCAACGAACTAGCGGCCCTGGAACCGGGGCGCGCGCTTCTCGGCGAACGCCGCCATCCCCTCTTGCAGATCCTCGCTCGCGAACGCCGTCGCCTCCAGCGCGCCGATCTCGGCGCGTGCCTCGGCCGCGAGCCACTGTGCTTCGGCGACAAGGTTCAGCGTCCGCTTGTGCCCTTGGACCGTCAGCGGCGCCGACGCCGCGATCTCGCCGGCAACGGTCAGCGCGGCGGCGACGGCGTCGTCCGCCAGTCGCTGGACGATGCCCATGCGGAACGCTTCCTCGCCGTCGACCGTATGACCGGCGAGCAGGAAATCACGCGCCGCGCCCTGTCCCGCGAGCAGCGCGAGCCGCCAGACGTTGCGCGCGCTGAGATGCACACCCAGCTTGCCGCCCGGAATCGCCATGCGCGCGCCGGGAACCGCGACGCGCAGGTCGCACGCAACTGCGAGCTGCATGCCCGCGCCCATCGCGGGGCCGTTGATCGCGGCGATGACCGGAACTGGATGCTCGACGATCGCGTCGAGCACGAGCTCGAACGCGGGCCGGAACGAATCGACCGGAACCTCGGAAGCAGACTCGGCGGGCTCGAAGCGGGTCACGAGGTCGGCACCCGCGCAGAAGGCCGAGCCCGCGCCCGTGATCACGATCGCCCGCAGGTCGCGATGCGCGTCCAGCTGCGCCCGCAGCTCGTCGCAGAGCTCGCCGCTCAGCGCGTTGCGCCGCTCCTGGCGGTCGATGGTCGCGAGACCGACGAGGCCGCGCACGTCGAAGCGGATCATGCGGGGTCAGGACTCGTCGATCAGCGCGATCAGGTCGCCCTCTTGCACAGTCTGCTCCGGCACGACGTGGAGCTCGCGCACGACACCGGGCACCTCGGTGATCACCGGGATCTCCATCTTCATGGATTCGAGAATGCAGATCTCGTCGCCCTCGGCGACCATCTGACCCTCTTCGACGACGACCTGCCACACATTGGCCGCGATCTCGGCCTTGATCTCGTGCATGTTGAAACCCTAACGGCTCATACCGGGAGCACGCCGTGCTTGCGCGCGGGGCGGTCGACGCGCTTGTCGGCGCTGACGCGCAGGCCGCGCGCGATGGCGGCGCGGGTCTCGGCGGGATCGATCACGTCGTCGAGTTGCGCGTGGCCCGCGGCGATGTACGGATCGATGTTCGCCCGGATCTCCTCCGCGAGCTCCAGGCGCTTGGCCTTGCGCTCCTCTTCGTCCTCGATCGCCTCCAACACCCGGCGGTGGATGATGTTGACCGCGCCGTCGGGCCCCATCACCGCGATCTCGGCCGTCGGCCAGGCGACGATGTAGTCGGCCTCGTACGCGAGCCCGTTCATCACGAAGTAGCCGGCGCCGTAGCTCTTGCGGAGGATCACGCTGATCTTCGGCACCGTCGCCTCGCTCACCGCGAACAGCATCTTGGCGCCGTGGCGGATGATGCCCTGCTTCTCGACCGCGCTGCCGACGATGAAGCCGGGGACGTCGTGGAGGAACACGAGCGGCACGTTGAACGCGTCGCACAGCCAGACGAAGCGCGCCGCCTTGTCGGCCGCGTTCACGTCGAGCGCGCCGCCCAGCACCATCGGCTGGTTCGCGACGATGCCCACCGGCTGGCCGTCGATCCTCGCCAGCGCGGTCACGAGGTTCTTCGCCCACTCCGGCTTCATCCACAGCACTTCGCCGTCGTCGGCGATCGCGCTCACGACCTTGCGCATGTCGTACGCGCGGCGCGGCGCGGTCGGGACGATGTCGTAGAGCTCCTCGGTGCGGCGGTCGGCCGGGTCCGACGTCGCCCGGCGCGGCGGCTGCAGCCCGTTGTGCTGGGGGAAGAAGCTCAGGTACTGCCGCACGATGCGCAGGCACTCCGCGTCGTCGGCGACCTCGAGATCGGCACAGCCGGAGATCTTGGTGTGGACGGCCGAGCCGCCCATCTCCTCCTCGGTGACGTCTTCTCCGACCGCCGCCTTCACGAGGTGACGGCCGCCGAGCGCCATCGACGACGTGCCCTTGACCATCGGCACGAAGTCGGCCAGCCCGGGGATGTACGCGGTGCCCGCCGCGCAGTGACCGAGCATCGCCGCGACCATCGGCACCACGCCGCTCATCGCGACCTGCTCGCGGAACAGCGCGCCCGCACCCGCGAACGTCGATCCCGACGTCGACTGGATGCGCGCGCCGGCCGAGTCGAGCAGCCACACGAACGGCATCCTTTGGCTCAACGCGTGGGCTCGCAGGCGCGCGATCTTCGACTCCCCCACCCCGCCCATCGATCCCGCCATCACCGTGAAGTCGTAGGCCGCGACCGCGACCGGCCGGCCCTCGATCTCGCCGATGCCGGTGATCGCGCCGTCGGCCGCGAGGTAGCGGTCGCCGAGCCCGGCGTCCATATGATCCGCCAGCAGCGCGTACTCGACCCAGGTTCCCGGATCGAGCAGGAGGTCGAGGCGTTCGCGCACCGTGAGCTTGCCCAGCTCGCGCTGGCGCGCGACGCGGTCGGCGCCGCCCATCTCGAGGGCGCGGGTGCGGCGTTCGGCGAGATCGCCGACCAGTGGTCCCCAGTCGTGCCGTGCGTCGGCCATCTACCGGCCTTTCCATTGCGGCGCGCGCTTCTCCGCGAACGCCGCAACTCCCTCGGCCGCGTCCTCGGTCTGCGTCGTGACGGTCAACATGCCCTGGAGATACGAGAGCGCGGCGTCGGCGTCCATCTCGAGCACGCGGTAGAACGAGTCGCGGCCCCAGTGCATGATCAGCGGCGACTTCGCCGCGAGCTCGGCGGCGAGCGCGTCGACCGTGGCGTCGAGATCGGCGACGGGCACCACCCGCTGCACGAACCCGATGCGGCTGCCTTCCTCGGCGGAGACCCGCCGGCCCGTCATCATCAGGTCGAGCGCGGTCTTGGGCGGCATCGATCGCAGCAGCGGAACCGTGATCATGTAGGGCCACAGCCCGACGTTGATCTCGGGAGTCCCGAACACCGCGTCGTCGGCGGCGACGATCATGTCGCACGCGCACGCCAACCCGAATCCACCGGCGAGCGCGTAGCCGCGCACACGCGCGACGATCGGCTTGCCGAGCGACCACATGTCGCGGAACAGATCGGCGAGGAGCCCGCGTCCTTCGTGGGCGGCGGCCGGCCCCGCGTTCTCCGCGATACCGGTGAGGTCGGCGCCCGCGCAGAACGCCTTGTCGCCCGCGCCGGTGAGCACGACCACACGTGTGGCGTCGTCGGCCCCGGCCCGCGCCATCGCCTCGCGGAGCCCGTGCATCACTCCATACGACATCGCGTTGCGGCGCTCGGGCCGGTTGATCGTCACCCGGGCGATTCCGTCGGCGATCTCGAACAGCACCTCGTCGGTCATCGCCCGGATCGCCTCGTCATAACCCGGAGAGTACGCGAGTGCGCGGTACCGTGGCCGGGCCATGCTCGTGCTGGGGATCGCCGCTACCGCCGCGCTCTTGATCCCCCTCGTCACGCTCGGCTCGTACAAGCGGCTGTTCGAGACCAAGCTGCGCTGGACCTGGGCGTTGGCCCTCAGCCTGGCGATCCAATTGGGCCTCGAGTTCTACACCCTGCCCGAGCGCTACTGGGACAACGTCGGCTACGGCCTGCTGGTCGGTTCGTACGTGCTGCTCCTCGCGTTCGTCGCGCGCAACGTCGTGCTGCGCGGTATGTCGATCGTGTTCATCGGCATCGCGTGCAACGCGCTCGTGATCACGCTCAACCACGGGATGCCGGTCAAGTTCCCGCCGGAATGGAGGCACAAGTCGTGGGCCGAAGCGACGCTGAAGCATCACCCCCGTGACCACGACGACAAGCTGATCGTGCTCTCCGACATCATCATCGTGCGAGAGCCGGTGAACAACATCTTGTCGTTCGGTGATCTCATCCTCGGGGTCGGGCTGTGCGATGTCGCGTACAACGCGAGCCGGAACCCGAAGCGCGCCAAGCGCAGAGCGCAGCGCAGGGTGGCGCGCATGGCTCACCGGTCGTAGCCTCTCAGCCGACGCACAGGCGCCGGGAACGGGGGACCGAAACGATGTTGTTCACCGACGGCCTCGTCGGCCTGGTCCTGCTCGGTTTCTGGGTCTGGGCGCTCCTCGACGTCATCTCCACCGACGCGTCGGTGTGTCGCAACCTGCCCAAGCCGATGTGGCTGATCCTCGTGCTGATCCTCCCCGACATCGGCGCCCTCGTGTGGCTGCTCCTCGGCCGCCCGGAGCGGGCGAGCTGGCGACCCGGATCCGTCGACTACGCGGCGCCGCGCCGGCCGATCGGTCCCGAAGACGCCCCTCGCTACAGCGCGACACCGATCATCACCGACCGCCGGTCGGAGGAGCTCGACGCCGAGCTGGAGCGTTGGGAGCGCGAGAGGTCGCGGCCGCCGGAGCCCGACCTCGACGAATGGCGCCGTGATCTCGACCGGCGCGAGCTCGAGCTGCGTCAGCGCGAGCTCGAGAAGCGCGAACGCGAGCTCGACCAGTAGCCGTCGGCCGCGGGCCGCTAGCTCGTGAGCACCCCGAAGCGCCGCTGGAGCGCCGCGCCCGTCGCCGTGTCCGCGGGCAGGAACGTCTCGATCGTCAGCTCGGTAAGCGTGATGTCGAGCGCGGTCCCGAACGTCGCCAGCATCGTGATGAACGCGAGCTCGCCGTCGTCGGTACGCAGGCGCATCGGGATCGCGATCGCGCGCGAGCCTTCTTGCGGCGGGGGCACCACCACCCCGAGCTCGTCCGCGTAGCCCATCAGCTCGTCGGCCAGTGCGCGGAGATCGTCGTCGCCGGTCACCGCCACCTGGCGGCGCAGATTGCCCAGGATGTGGTCGAACCACTCGTCCAGATTCCGGATGCGTGACGAGAGCCCGTCGGGATGCAAGGTCGCGCGGAGCACGTTGCAGGGCGCGTCGAGCAGTTCGGGCGCGACCCCGTCGACGAGCACGATCGCCGCGGTGTTCGCCGCCATCAGCGTCCAATGCCGGTCGACGAGGATCGCCGGATACGGCTCGTGCGCCGCGAGCAGGCGATCGACCGCGTCTCGCACCGGTTGCATCTCGGGCGCGTGGAAGTCGGTGGCGTGGAACGTCGGGGCGAAGCCGCCCGCGATGAGCAGCGCGTTGCGATCGCGCAGCGGCACGTCGAGCTGATCGGCGAGGTGCAGCACCATCTCGCGACTGGGGCGCGAACGACCGGTCTCGACGAAGCTGAGGTGACGCGACGAGATGCCCGCGGCGCTCGAGAGGTCGAGCTGGCTCAGGCGCCGCCGGGTGCGCCAGTCCCGCAGCAGCTGGCCGACGGCAGGCGACCCGGTGTCCATCACGTGCTCACCGTACCGACGCCCCCCCACCCGAACCATTACCTGTGAGGTCATGGTTCTGCTGTCGAGTCCCCTCCTCCGTTACCTGTGAGGGAATCGACCTGCCGCGACCGGATCGTCACCATGAGCAGACCCGACCGAGGAAAGGAAGCTGCCATGACCGCAGTCCTCGTACGCTCCGACATCGCCCGCGGCGCGCTCGACGAGTACGAATCGTTCGCGTCGCTCATCGAATCGCTCGACGCCAAGGCGTGGGACGCGCCCACGCGGTGCACCGGATTCCAGGTCCGCGACGTGGCCGGCCACGTCGTGGGTCTCGCCGAAGACGTCGTGAAGGGCGTCCCCGGCAGTCGCAACGCGGAAGAGGAGGCCGCCTCCGTGCGGGGCGACACCCCGGCCCAGGCCGCGGCGCGACTGCGCGCGGTCATCGAGTCGCTGCGTCCGCTGCTCGACGCGCTCGACGACGACATGTGGAACGGTCCGAGCGGCGTGCCCGACCTCACGTTCGGCCGTGGGGTGCTGACGCTCTGGTACGACGCCTTCGTGCACGCCGACGACATCCGCGCCGCGCTGGGCCGCGCGAGTAAGCGGGGCCCGGGTCTGGCCGCGAGCGTCGAGTACCTCGCGGGCGAGCTGACCACCCGCGGATGGGGCCCGGCGACCCTGGCCCTCGACGGCCTTCCCCGTCACGACGTGCGCGGAGGCGGGCGCGAGATCTCGGGTGACCCGATGCAGTTCGTGCTCGTCGCCACCGGCCGGGCCGAGCCCGCGACGATGGGCCTCGAACCCGGCGTCAGCATCTACTGACGCCAAGCTCCGCGGACGGCCTCAGGGCGTGACGAGCTTTCCCGTGCGCACGACGCGCTCGAGGGCGGCGAGCACCTTCTCGTCGTAGACGTATCCCGGCGCGGTGCGCAGCGTCTCGATCGCGACGTCCGCTTCGTTGCTGTCGCGCGCGGTCAGGTCGTCGTACTCACTGGCGACTCGCAGGACCTGTACCGCGACGCGGCGGCGCGGATCGTCGGCGTCGCCCGCGACGAT
>JADMIO010806501.1_pt1 | contig 40704 bp, 34 predicted proteins | sample 8958161 | NCBI WGS metagenome assembly JADMIO01 (sample SAMN16585339, study PRJNA669376) | soil metagenome | isolation source: Crop rotation soil | place: USA: Cullars Rotation, Alabama | collected 2011
CTTTCCCTATGGGAGGGGGCATTGGCGGCGGCGTGTACCGTGTGGGTGGAGGCGTCAGCGCGCCCCGCACGCTTTTCGCGCCGGATCCGGAGTATTCGGAAGAGGCGCGGAAGGCGAAGTTTCAGGGGACGGTCACTCTGATTTGTGTCGTTGCGCCAGATGGAAGAACCCGTGACATTCGGATCTCGCGCTCTCTGGGGATGGGTTTGGACGAGAAGGCAATCGAAGCGGTATCAAGTTGGCGCTTCGATCCCGCGCGAAAAGATGGTCATCCGGTGGCGGTGGAAGTGAGCGTGGAAGTGAATTTTCGGCTGTATTAATACGGATACTCCAAAGGCAGGCTTCAGGCTTTAGGCTTTGGGCGTTGGGCGTTGGGCTTAGAATTCCAGGCATTGCCTTCCAGTTGGTCGGGTTGCTTGCTTTCAGAGCGGGACAGGTCTTGTGCGGTATGCGCGATAGGAAGCTAGGGATTTCTGGGGGCCTGAAGCCCCCAGAGCCCAGTTGCGAAGGCTGCTAGTCGCGGCGCAATGCGGCGCGCAGCGGTTTGGATTTTTCGCGGGCGGTATCACGAAGATCTTCGGCCCAGTCGCTGCCGCGTTCGACGGCGTCCTGAAGCTTTTCTTTCGCGTCCTGGATTCGGTCGCGAGCGTCATCGGACCAGTCCTCGATGGAGTCGCGAGCGTCGTCAATGCGCCGGCGAAGCTCCTTCCGCATCTGCTTGCCGGTTTTGGGGGCGAGCAATAAAGCGATGAGCGCACCGGCTCCGATTCCAATCATCAGAAATGTAACGGCGGTGCCGGCGTTGCCCTTCGATTCAGCAACCTCGTATTTACCAACCTTCATGATGGCTACCTCTCCAAAAGAGTTTACGCGCAAAAAGCGATTCTGGCGCGGATACATTGCCGCAAGCGCGCTAGCTCTCGGATGCACGGGAGAGGCGGACGTCATCACTTTTCTGCGTGACTATTTTTGCCTTGATGCTACGCTTGCATCCACTCTGGCCAGCCGCGCCGCCTCAATCCGCGGCAAAATCACAGGATCGCACTTGATTTGAGCAGGATGTATGGGCAGCTCTCAGTTGGACTACATCAGTTACTCCATTGAAACCAGAGCGAGCGCTGAGTTGGCCTGGGATGTGTTTGCGGACTGGAAGAACTGGCGAAAATTCTCAGACCACTATGGAGTGCTGGCGTGGGCGTCGGGGGAACCGTGGCAGAAAGGGAGCCGGCTGAGGATTGAGATGCTGCACCCGGTGCATTTCCATGTCGATCATGTGATTACAGTGTGCGTCCCTGCCAAGCGCGTGGCGTGGATCGATCATGCGTTGGGGACAACGCTTGAGCAATGGGTCTATTTCGAGCCGCTGAGTATTGGCGGCACGCGTGTGCGTACGTGGGCGGAGTTCACCGGCATTGCACATGTCGTGGCCGGACAGCCGGTGCGCAAGCTCATCTTCCAATTCACGCAAACCTGGTACGAACGATATGCTGTGGAATGCGATCGGCGCGCAGAGGAGGGGGTCCAGGCCGCGAACCGGCAAGCTTCCGCTCAATAGCGATCTCCGTGTAAAATCAAGGGTTAGGTTCCTATGCGCCGGCGAATGTGTGGCTGCCCCGCCCTCTCTCGGCTCATCAATCTGCAATTTTTCAGGAGACTGTACGATCCATGGCGATTCCAGCGACCCAATTGCGCCCCGGTATGATCATCAAGCACAACAATGATCTGCACTCCGTTTTCAGTGTGGAACACCGTACGCCGGGCAACCTTCGGGCCTTCATCCAGGCGAAACTGCGCAACCTGCGCACTGGCGCGATGTTCGAGCATCGGTTCCGCTCGCCTGATCCGATCGAGAAGATCACCGTCGATGAAATCAGCATGGAGTACCTCTACAACGACGGCGACGACTATTACTTCATGAACACGGAGAACTACGAGCAGACGCACCTGACGCGGGACACGCTCGGGGATGCGGTGGAGTATCTGACGGCGAACCTGGAGATCAAAGTGGAGTTCTTCGATGGCAAGGCCGTGGGCATTGAGCTGCCACAGACCGTGGTCCTGACCGTGATTGAGACGGAGCCGGGATTGAAGAGCGCGACGGCCTCGAGCGTGACCAAGCCGGCGAAGACTGAGACGGGTTTGGTCGTGCAGGTACCGCCGTTCATCAACGAAGGCGAGAAGATCAAGGTCGACACGGCCGAAGGCACGTACCTCTCGCGCGCGTAGAGCGAACCCCGAATTCTTGTAGCAGGTCTCGATCGCGCGTCCGCTGTCGTGTGCGCGGAAACGTAGAAGATTATGGGATCAACCGACCACATTGAAGGGCGGCGCTTCCTGGTGACCGGACGGGTGCAGGGCGTGGGCTTCCGCTGGTTTGTGGAGCGCGAGGCGCACATTCTGGGTGTGGCCGGCTGGGTTCGCAACAATGCCGATGGCCGGGTCGAGGTGTTTGCGCAGGGAACCCCGGCGCAACTGGCAGGACTGCGGTCACGTCTGCAGGAGGGGCCGCGGGCGGCGCGCGTCGATCACGTGGAAGAGTCGGAAGCGAAGGTCAAAGAGGGTGCCAGAACATTTCGCATCGAAGGAGCCTGGTGAATGTCGAAGTCGGGAATGAATTCCGATCAATTGAAGAAGCTGATTCGCGAAGTGCCGGATTTTCCGAAGAAAGGGATTTTGTTCTACGACATCACGACCCTGCTGCGCGATAAAACGGGCTTCGCGCAATTGATCGATTTGTTTTCTGAGCATTACATCGGAAAGAACATCGACTTGATCCTGGGCATGGAGGCTCGCGGATTTATCTTCGGGCCCGCACTGGCCTATCGCTTGAATGCCGGGTTCGTTCCGGTGCGCAAGCCTGGAAAACTTCCGGCGGCTACCTGTCGTGTGGAATATGAGTTGGAATATGGCAGCAACGCGCTGGAGATGCACAAGGACGCAATTGAACAGGGGCAGCGCGTGCTGATTGTGGATGATCTACTGGCGACGGGCGGCACGGCGGAAGCAACTGCCAAGCTCGCAAAATCGCTTGGGGCGGAGATTGCTGGACTGGCGTTTGTAATCGAGCTGGATTTTTTGAAGGGACGACAACGGCTAGGAGCCTATGACGTGTTTTCGCTCCTGCATTACGACAAGTAGAAGTCGCGCGAATCCTGGGCTATCTAAAAAGCGCAATACCCGCCCGGATTGCAGCTCCCCAGACTCCGAAGCTGACGGCCAGCATGGCCAGGATACTCAGCACCGCCGTCCAGTTCACCCGCATTTCACCATACGAATCCAATCTTCGATTCATCGACCCACCACCGCTCCTTCCCGAGTTTTGAATCAGAGCGAAGCGACGCTCCAGCGATTTGCTCTCGCGAGCAAGCGCTGGATAGCACCATTGCACGTAAACTGCCGGGATGAATTGTCGGGAAGAGAAGTGGGAATAGACCGCATGGCCACGGGCTCTGGAGATTGATCCAGGCCGGGGCCGACAACCTTTGACGAATTAAGTTAGCGCAGAACCAGTCGGACGGCTTCAATAATTCCAGCCCACAAACCTAGACTGACCACGCCCCATCCGGAAAATGCCAACATCCGCATCCAGTCAAACTGCGTTTCGAATGTAGGCAGCTCTTCCGGCTGCAACTCATACATCTGCCAAGGCTCGTACATACCACCTCCATACGCTCGTGGGGGAGCGAAGCCGAGTTTTCGGAGGTACAGCTACAAGTGGCGATTTAACGGCCAATGTACTACCTACCATTGGTCTCCGCCAACAAATATTTCAGCAAGATGAATGCCCTTTTGAATTCCTCTTCATTGCAACGAGATATCAGACTCCCATTCGTGCCTTCGGGTAAAAACCCCAACTCAGGCTGGTCATTTCTCCCACTCGACCCTGTTGCAGATTGAGAAAGGACCAGATCTGCCGCCGAATAATCGGCACGTTGACGTTTAAACGGCGAGTCCCAAAAAGACTCCGATGATGAACTGCGGAGTTGCCTCGTAGTGGTTCGCGTCCCGACAAATCGGGCGAAAAGCGATACCATGACAGGTCGTTCCCACAATCATCATGCACGCAAACAAACCCGCCTCTTCCCTGCTAGTTCTCTTGCCCACCACGTTCGTACAAATCATCCTGTTGCTGGCATGCGTCCATGCGCAGGTGAGCCCGGGCTCGCAACCGTGGATGAATCGTCAACTCTCTCCCGATGAGCGCGCCAATCTCGTGCTGAAGGAGATGACGCTCGACGAAAAGATCAGTCTTTTGCACGGGACGGGTATGAAAGGCCTGGGCCCGGTGAGCCCGTTGGCGCGCGATTCGAACGGCGGTGCCGGGTATGTGGTCGCGATTCCGCGTCTCGGGATACCCGCGATCCAAATGTCGGATGCCGCTTACGGTGTTCGCATGAGCGGAGAAAACGGCCGCTACTCGACGGCCCTCCCGAACAATCTTGCGAGCGCGGCCAGTTGGGACCTCGATGCCGCTTACCAGTACGGCGCGCTGATCGCCCGTGAGCTTCGCGACCAGGGCTACAACATGACGCTTGGTGGAGGTGTGAACCTCACCCGCGAGCCGCGCAACGGGAGGACCTTCGAATATCTCGGCGAAGATCCGGTGCTCGCCGGCCTGCTGGTCGCCCATGTGATGAAGGGTGTGCAGGATCAGCACGTCTTGGGCGACATCAAGCATTATGTCCTCAATGACCAGGAGAACGGGCGCAACTCAGTGAACGTTCACATCGACAAGCGTTCGATGCACGAAACCGACCTGCTGCCGTTCGAAATTGCGCTTCGTAATTGCGACATCGCCGCCGTCATGTGTTCCTACAATCGCGTGGATGGCGACTACGCCTGTGAGAACAGCTACCTTTTAACCGACGTCCTGAAGAAGGATTGGAAATTCCCGGGTTTGGTGGTCTCCGACTGGGGTGCGACTCACAGCACGGCGAAAGCGTCCGCCGCTGGGCTCGATCAGGAACAACCCGCCGAAATCTTCTACGGCGAGCCCATGAAGAAAGCCGTCGAAGCTGGACAAGTGCCGATGGCGCAGCTCGACGATCATGTGCGCCGCATCTTGCGTTCCATGTTTGCAACCGGTGTCGTGGATGATCCGCCAGTGAAGGGCGTTCCGGACATTTTCGGCAACGCTGACATCGCGCAGAAAATCGCCGAACAGACCATGGTGCTGCTGAAAAATAACGGCGGCCAGCTTCCACTCGACGCCGCCAAGCTTCGGTCCATCGCTGTCATCGGCGCGCACTCCGATGTCGGCATGATTTCGGGAGGTGGTTCTGCGCAAGTCGATCCGCCCGGGGGGAACGCGATCATGCCGCCCGGTAAAGGCCAGACGCACTGGCAGGACCAGATCTGGTTCCCGACATCGCCACTCAAAAACATTCGAGCCAAAGTGCCAAAGGCAACGGTGAAATACGATCCGGGTACGGACGCTGCGGCTGCTGCCGCTCTCGCGAAATCCTCTGACGTTGCCATCGTTTTCGCTTACCAGTGGGAGAGCGAGGGGATGGACCTGGCGACGCTCGCGTTATCGAAGGATCAGGAAGCGCTGATCTCCGCCGTTGCTGCGGCGAATCCGCACACGATCGTCGTGGTGGAAAACGGAAGCCCGGTGACTATGCCGTGGATCGATAAGGTCGCCAGCGTGGTTGAAGTGTGGTATCCCGGCACGCGCGGAGCCGAGGCATTGGCGAACATTCTTTTCGGAGATGTAAATCCCACGGCGAAGCTTCCGGTCACTTTTCCGCGTAGTGACGCGGACGTACCGCATCCGACAATCGTGAAGGCTTTGCCGGAAGCGGAAACGGGAGACTGGCAAAAGATCGCCGCTGGACTTCCTGCAGCCCAGGTGCACTACGACGAAGGCCTGAAAGTAGGCTACAAGTGGTACGACGCCGAGAAGAAGCCAGTGCTGTTCCCATTCGGCTTCGGGTTGTCCTACACGAGCTACAAGTACTCAGATTTGAAAGTGACAGCTGGCGATAAGCCCCGAATTTCGTTCACAGTTGCCAATACGGGCAAGCGCGCCGGCGCAGAGATTGCGCAGATCTATGCATCGCTGCCGGCCAGCACAAACGAGCCGCCCAAGCGCCTGATTGGCTGGAGCAAGGTGAAGCTCAACCCAGGCGAGAGCAAGCGCGTCGACGTGGATATCGATCCGCTCTATCTCTCGATCTTCAATGTCGAGCAGAACGGCTGGCAGTTAGTGCCAGGCGACTACAAGTTCATGGTGGGGGGATCATCGCAGGAGTTGCCGCTACAGCAGGGGCTGAGCCTGAAGTGAGAATTGCCGGACCAGAGTCCCTCTAATTCCCCACTCGGATCATAGAGACGACGCGTTAGTCCGCTGTTGAACCTTACTTTGTCATGGTTCGTAAGAGTAATACTGACCGTCCCGAGTACGGTATGATGCGCTAGTGCGCACTGAGAGATTTGGGACCTGCGCTCACCTAGGTCATCCAGACAGTTATGTCAGTTCCGTAGTGATTGTGGGATTATTACCGAACTTATGGGTCTAGGCAGGATCTTCGCTGTTACATGTTTGTTACTCGGAAACCCGGTCTGGTTGCGAGGGGAAATCAAACCATGGCAGGAGGCTCGAAGCCCACACTTCCGCGTGATCACGAATGGGAGTGCACGGTCGGGGGTGCACGTAGCGCGCGAGTTCGAACTCATACGAGCACTATTTGCTGCTCAGTTTCCCGGCTATGAACTAGACTCTCCCGCTCCGCTGTTAATTTTGGCACCTCGTGATGAGGACACAGCCCGGATGCTTCTACCGGATGCATGGCGGGTTGTGGGAAATCAAGTCGCCGGCCTGTATCGACACGGACAAGAGAAACAGTACGCGCTTATACGACTCGATGCGGTGGGGTCCGACCTATGGAACAAAAACCCTTATGGTGTTGTGTATCACGAGTACGTCCATAGTCTGCTGCATAGAAACCTACACTGGATCCCGTTATGGCTGGATGAAGGGATTGCCGAGTTCTACCAATACACGAGATTTGAAGGGGACCGGATGTATCTCGGGGCTCCGCCAAAGAACACGGGCCTGACGGACTTTTTGAATACTCATTCGACGCTGCCAATCGAAGAATTCATTGAGAAGCATCGGTCGGTATCGGCGGACAGCACAGATACCAGCATGTTCTACGCGCACGCGTGGGCTCTGACTCACTTTCTTGTATTCGGGCCCGGAATGGGACAGGGCGAGAAGCTGAAACACTTCTTTAATGATCTACAAAAAGGTAAACCGCAGAAAGCCGCATTCGTGGAGACATTCGGAAGCTTCGAACAAATGGACAAAGACTTCCAGCGCTACCTGCTGCGATTTACGTTCACAAGTGCGGAGTTGCCAAGCCCGACTGGGCTTGAGGAGAAATCCTTCGAGTCGCGGACTATGACGCAGGCGGAAACAGAAGCGGAGTTAGCTGGATTTGAGATCTGGTCTCGCAAATGGGAGCTTGCGCGAGGGTGGGCTCAGGCAGCGGCAGAGCACGATCCGAAGCTCGGATTGGCGCAAGAGGACCTCGGCTATGTCTTTTTGAATGAAGGGCAAGCCGACAAGGCGTCCCAATGCTTTGCAAAGGCGGTGGACCTGGACGGAAAGCTCTATCTCGCGCAATTCGCCAAGACGATGCTCATGCCTGAGGCACAACCGGGCGTAACAGATCGGGCGAAAGTGAAGGAGGAACTTCTCAAAATCACAGCATCGAAAGCTGATTTTGCGGCCGCTTATGTGCAGATGGCGAAAATCTACGTGGAGCAAGGGGATTTGCCTAAGGGGCTCACGATGTCGATGAAGGCAGAGCAACTGGCACCTTTCCTTTCCGGCTATCACATACTGAGCGGAGAAATCTTAAGGAGAATGGGGGATCCTACCGACGCGGCGATTTATGCGCGCTATGTCGCAGAACGATGGAACGGATCGGATCACGATGAGGCGGTCGAACTGTTGGAGCGCGTGCCAGCCAATTATCGTCCTCCCACGATTGCGTCGGAAAACACCGAGGCAAATATCCATCGCGTCGAGGGAACAGTGCAAGAAACCGCCTGCCAAGGGGCAGCATTTTCGATCACGCTTGATTCTGGTGGCAAGACTCGAACATTCAAGGGCACGCGAGTGCAGACCGGGTTTGCTGACACGCTGTGGTATGGCGATCATTTCACGCGGTGCTTTTATCTGAAAGGCCTGCGCGCAGTTGTTCAGTACCGTGAGGGGACAGAGACGAAGGAGGGAGATCTAGTTCGAGTTGGTTTTCGGGACGATTTACGTGAACATCCCACGGCCGAGAACCGGGCGATGGTGAAGTAGGCGGTTCGACTGTGGAATTGCTGCAGGTCACGCTAAGGCTTGAAACCCACACTCTCCCACAACGGCGCCGTCTGATAGAGCGTTCCCCCAGTCACAACCTGCTCCACCGTCCGGATGTTGCTGATTCCATCCAGAGGATTCGACTTCAACACAATCAGATCGGCTTCTTTTCCTGCCTCGACCGTTCCTAGTTTCTTGTCGAGGCCCATCACGCGAGCGGGCACGAGCGTCGCAGCCTGGATCGCTTCCATCGGAGTGAGTCCCGCCTTCACGTACAGCTCGAGTTCGCGATACAGGCTGAAGCCGGGCACATCCTGATCAGTTCCGGCGACGACCGGTACGCCTTCTTTGTGCAAGGCGCCGATGATCTCCAGATATTTCTGAAACGTCTTCTGAGCGTTCTCTTGCATCGCGGGAGGAGGTCCGTCCGCGCCGGCGAATAGCGCTTGCAGTTGAGGCGCAATCCGCTCCAGCCCCGGTTCAAAGCTGGAGATGGGATGGGTGGGCGAGACCATGTAGATCGTCTCCATGAGCGCAACCGTGGGATCGATGACCGTGTGATGTTCCTTGATGAACGCTAACGCCTTCTTCGACTCGGGAGAGTTCAGATCAATTTCTGCGCTGGCCTGCAGGCGCTTTGCGCGATCGGGCTTCTCTCCAGTAGGCAGCGGAGGCACCATGAGCGCTGCCACGTATTGAATGTGATTGACCTGATCCATGCCGGCATTCACGCCCTGGTAAAGGGTCATGCCTTCGGGAATGTGGCCGGTCACCGTCATGCCGAGACGATGGGCCTCTGTGGCGACCGCTGCTAAGTTCGCCTCGGTCATCGAGCTGTAGATCTTCATCTGCTGGAAACCAGCATCATGGTAGCGGTCCACCCACTGCTTCGCGTCGTCCGCATTGTTCACGCGTTGCAGGCCGATAGCGGCCGGGCCCGAGCCATCCACGATTCCGGCGGCCAAGATTCGTGGGCCGAGTCCATGGCCGGTGCGGATGGCGTCACGCACCGCCGTGATGTATTCGAATTCATTTCCGCAATCACGAACCGTCGTCGCACCGGCAGCCAGGTAGATCGGTCCCCACTCGACCTGCTCAAAGTGGGAATGCATGTCCCAGAGCCCGGGGAGGATAGTTTTTCCGGTGACGTCAATGGTCGTTGCCCCACTCGGAATCTTCACTTGCTTTCGTGGACCGGCAGCGAGAATGCGATCGCCGTCGACAACGACTACCGAATCCTGAACAGGAGGCTTACCGGTGCCGTCGACCAACGTGGCTCCAGTGAAGGCGAGCATCCCGGTGCGGCGGCCGGAGATGTGCTCCGCCATCTCGGCGAGGCCCGCCATCTGATCGCTGCCGGCGTGCGCGACGAGTGTCGGCAAGGCAGCTTCGAGCCCGGCGCGAACTGCTTCGAAGTGATCGAACTCGGCATCGACCGTCACCACTGCGGCAAGTTGCTTTTGATCGTCGAGCCACACGGTTTCGTGTCCCCAGATGAGGCCGCCAATGCTGTAGCGATGTAATGGGACTTTCTTGCCATCGACGTCCACGGTATCGGAACCGCGGTCCTCGATGTGGAGCTCGCCTGTCGGGAAAGTCTTGAGAGTTGCCGGTGAGCCATGCGCGAGCCAGTAGCGCATCAGCATCATTTGTGCGGTCGCGGGTGCATAGCCTGCGATCAAAAAATATTGTGCAGGCTTCGCTTCATCTCGCGTCTTTTCCCCTTCGCGGATGTGGACGGAGTCGCCGCTTACGCTGACTGCGTCATCGATGACGGTCAGCCGCGAATTCTTGCCCTTGATCTCCAAGGCACGCGGCGTGAGATCCGTAGCGAACTCGAGCTTTGTTGTCAGCGGCACTTCAGTGAAGCGATCCTTGAACTTGAAATTCGAATTGACCACGAGGCTGTCGCCGTTCTGGCCGATCGTGTAGGTTTCCTCGCCAATTGCCTGCTCAAACTTGTGCAGGCGAAATGTTCCTTGTTCGAGAAGTTTCTCGGGAGCCGCAGGGGTCTGCTGAGCGCAAACGCTGGCTGCAGTGATCGCGTACAGCGCAAGGACCCAACGCACGCGGGCAAACGTCAGTCGCATCGTCATTCGAGTATCGGCTCCTGGGGATGTTATGAATCGATGATCACGACGCTGGAGCTTCGGTCACGATAAGGACAGCGTCTTTGGGAATATAGCTTTTGCGACGAAACCAGTCAGCCATGGCATCGCGCAGTTCAGCGATGGGAACGTTTCTTCCGATTTCCATCCACCCATCCGCAACCGGTAACGTATCGTCGAAGAGGCTCGCATTGGTGAAGTTGCGCATGCTGAAGGTGTCCATCCATTTCAACAGGCACGCATGCTTCACTCCGTTCTCTTCGTACTCCACGCGAATCTTCCTGGCGAACATTCTTTGATTTAAACATAGACGCAGCGATTCTCGAGTGAATCCAAAGTGGAGTTCCCGTTGCGAGCAAAAGACAGCGACTTGCTGTATCGTTTGCGTGCAACATTTGGGCGGTTCGCCCTTAACCGAAGGAGAAAACCATGGCCTGGTTATTGTGGGTAATTATTGTGGGCCTGATTGCGGGTTGGGCAGCGGGGCGCATCATGGGGAAGGGTGGTTATGGCCCATTGATGGACATCGTTCTGGGCATTGTGGGTGGGATTATCGGCGGCTTTTTGCTAAGCCTGGTGGGGCTGCATTCGTCGGGCGGGTTGATCGGCGAAATCGTGGTAGCGATTATCGGAGCCGTGTTCTTGATTTGGCTCAGCCGAATGCTGAAACGCGCGTAGTGGTATCAGTTCATTTCGGCGAATCGATTTGCACAAGCGCGGGAGAGGGGAGCGGTTGCCGCTCCCAACGCAGCGGTGCATCCGAGTCGCGCCAGATTCGATTGACCGCAGTTCCGCAAGCCATGGACGCCCGAACCAGGGAGCCGATTCGCAGACTCCCGCCGATTCTTATGCTCTGTAAGTAGTGCAAACCACTGGAAGCAACGCAGCCGCACTGGCTGCAATCGGGGGTTCCTCCCAGCACACAGGGTTCAACGCGAGTTTTTAGATCCGCAGAGTAATTCGTGGACATCCTCGCGAACAGGCAGGCCTGTGGATCGACTGGAGGTTCGAGAAATGCTTTTGCGATTCCATCGCTGATTAACAGCTTTGGAAAGCGGCCGCGCAGTTTTGGCAGTTCGAGCGCCAGTCGCTCCCGATCCTCGCGCGTCAGCATCTCCGCAGTATGCTCTCCAATTTGGGGGCTGTAGAGGCTCACCCAGATACGGCTCACCTCTGCCCTCGCGTTCCAGAACTGCAAATATTCTTCCAGGTAGGTGGGTCGTTCTAACGTCGCATGGGTGATCGTCCAATGGATGTTCACTCGGCGGCCGCGAATATTTTCGAGAATGCGTTCGTAGGTGGCGGGCTTGCGGCGTTCGTCGTGATGCTCAGGTAACCCGTCCACCGACACTGCAACCCGATTTCGTGCGTACTGCATCCATTCCGCCGGAATCGGAATCACCGCGCTCGTCACCACCATGCTGTGAATCTTGCGCGCGCTTAGTTCGGGCAGGATTCGGCTCAGTTCACGATGCCGGATCAGCGGTTCGCCACCCACGAGCGAGACATGCAAAGGCTTGTGTTTGTCGATGAGTGCAAGTACACCTTGCACCAGTGCATCGCCGCGGAGGTCGGAGAGATCGCGAAGATTTCGGTCGGGGCCGACGTGGCCGTCGTTATACGCGTAACAACCGGGACAGTGCAGAGGGCACTCGCGCGTGATCTCGATGGAAAGCATCGGTGCCCGGCCACTCAGGATCTTTCCCCACGAAGCGACCACTTCACCGATTGTCATTCCCGGACGGAACTTACCGGGGCGCATGAGAGTTGGATGCGCCTGCGCGGGATGGGTCTTCGAAAACTTTCGACCCTTTCGGTTCTCAATTTGATTTTGCGCTCGCTCTTTGCGTCAGTGACTCGAGTATGCGCGCAGTCTTCTTTCGAGGTCTGCTACTTCGCGTCGTAGACCGTCGGGTAGCCGGTCGCCGAATTTCGCGAAATGCTCGCGGATGCGGGGCACTTCTGCAAGCCAGCCTTCTACGTCGACGCTCAGTAGCTGATGCAAGCTGGATTCAGGCAAGTTCAGGTCTGCCGTGTCGAGTTTCTTTGGAAGCCGCCCGATGGGCGTCTCTATCGTTGGCACGCGATCGTCGCAGCGTTCGAAGATCCACTTGAGCACCCGACTATTTTCTCCGTAGCCGGGCCACAGAAACTTTCCATTTTCGTCGGTACGAAACCAATTCACGTAGAAGATCTTCGGCAACTTCGCCCCGGGATGCTGACCGATTTCCAGCCAATGCGTGAAGTAATCGCCCATGTGATAGCCGCAGAAGGGAAGCATCGCCATGGGGTCACGACGAAGTTGGCCGACTTTTCCCGCAGCGGCCGCGGTGGTTTCGCTGCTTGCGGTTGCGCCCAGGAAAGTTCCGTGTTGCCAGTTGAAAGCTTCCGTGACGAGTGGCACGATTCCGCCGCGCCGGCCGCCAAACAGGATCGCATCAATCGGCACACCCTTCGGATCTTGCCACTCGGGCGCGATCGACGGAGCTTGCGACGCCGGGGTTGTAAATCTCGCATTCGGATGGGCTGCTTTACGCCCGGACCGCGGCGTCCACGAACGCCTCAACCAATCCGTGAGCTCCGCAGGCCTTTCCTCAGTCATCCCTTCCCACCAAACATCGCCGTCCGCAGTCATCGCGCAGTTTGTGAAAATCGAGTTGCGCGAAGCAGCGAGAATCGCGTTGCGGTTGGACTTCAAGCTTGTGCCTGGGGCCACACCGAAAAATCCGAATTCCGGATTGATGGCATAGAGCCGGCCATCGGCGCCAAACTTCATCCATGCGATGTCGTCACCGATGGTTTCAACGCGCCATCCCGGAATCGTCGGGATCAGCATGGCCAGATTCGTTTTGCCACACGCAGAAGGGAACGCCCCGGTCATGTACTTCACTTCACCGGAGGGGCTGATCATCTTCAGGATCAGCATGTGCTCCGCCAGCCATCCTTCGTCTCGCGCCTGCACGGAAGCAATACGCAGCGCGTGGCACTTCTTGCCCAAGAGCGCATTCCCGCCATATCCAGAACCGAATGACCAGATCTCGCGGGTTTCCGGGAAGTGGCAAATGTACTTGTGCTCGGCATTGCAGGGCCAAGGCGAATCTTGTTCGTGCGCACCAAGGGGCGCACCCACCGAATGCAATCCGCGTACGAATTCAGCATCCCCCATCACATTCAGCACTTGCTGTCCCATGCGAGCCATGATGTGCATGTTGGCTACGACATAAGGCGAATCCGTGAGCTCCACCCCGATTTTGGCAATCGGCGACCCGACCGGCCCCATGCTGTAGGGAATTACAAATAGAGTTCGGCCGGTCATCGACCCGGCGTAAAGAGCCCGTAACTTTTGCTTCATCTTTTCGGGCTCTTCCCAATTGTTGGTAGGTCCGGCGTCTTCTTTCAGCCGCGAACAGATAAAGGTGCGGTCTTCGACACGCGCCACATCCGCCGGATTTGAGCGGACCAGGATGCTATTGGGCCGGAGTGTTGCATCGAGGGGAATCGCTGTGCCCGTTTGCGTCATCGAGCGGAGCATCGCCTGGTACTCTTCCGGCGATCCATCGCACCAGTGCACGCGATCAGGTCGGCACAGTTGCGTTACTTCTTCAACCCAGCGCGCTAGAGCCTGGGGAATGTTTTCACTCGATGTGACGACGTCAACCGTTAAACTCGACATAGAAAGCCGACCTCAGAACCACAGCCGAACACGTATGAATGATAGGAGCTGACTCAACCGGAACCGAGAGGATCGAGGCGAGGGACTTTCCTCGATTCCGGTAATTCGCGGATGGCGCTCGCCCTCCGATAGATCCACTTCCCTTATCATTCTCTCTCATCCTCGAACGCGATTCCAAGCCCCACATAAGCTTCGTTCCGACCATCCGGTCGGGGCAAGTCTTGTTTAGTCGCGCAATTACAGCATGAAGCCAGAGTTGGGCGTTAGACACGCTGGTAACGAGAGAGGATCGACGTGCAGCCAGGAATGGCCCAATGTGAGGGATTAGCGGTTGGCTTCCACGGGCGCTTCGATTTCCGCGATGACGGCGTCGAGGTGCTTCAACGTTTCGCTCACGCTCAACGAGTACATCTCGCGCCCGACACCTTCACCGGATTCTAATGCGGTTTTTAGATAGTGCCCGGCGATCGCGATTGCGAGCGGATCCGTGATTACCTTGCCGGTGCGCTTCTTGTACTCAACCCAGGCGGGAGAAGGCAATGCGATCCAGACGGTGCGACCGTCCACCAAAAACTTGATATCAATCGCGTCGGCGTGGCGCGTCGCGATCGCGACGATGAGGGCTTTACACAGGCAGTGAACCTGCTTCTTGGTCCAACGGTCCGTGGCGGTGAAGTCGTTGTACGTCATCTCACTGAAACTATATCGAAGGCAGCGCGGAGCGGCAAATTCGAACAGGATGAAAAGCGGGGGCCGATCAACCGCCCGATTAAATCTTCAACCGGGGATCAGGGAATCAAGCTTTGACAAAAGAGCAGAGTTGTCTTCGCGGTGATAGGACGCCAACTTCTCTCGGTAAGCCTCCAGGTTGAACAGGAAAGATTCCACTCGCTCCTTGTTGAGTTCGTCCCAGTAGGCTCCGTATCCCTCATTCGCAACGTAGTAGGCATTGAACACTTGCTCGAACTGGCCCTTCACCGGCCATGCCAGGTATGGCTTTCCAAGGTGGAGGGCTTCGCTGATCAGAGAAAAACCTGCGTTGGCAATCACGGCCGAACAACCAGCCAGATCTGCGAGAAAAGCATCAAGTCCGGGCTTGCGAAACTCTATGTTTGCATCGCGATCCTCACGGCCAAACCCATAACAAAAAAACTGCTGCCTAACTGATTTCAGAAGCGATATCAGTTCCGGCGTGACAGAGGTTACATAGACCAAAACATATGGACCCGTAGTAACCCGCGCTTCCAACACTTCTTTTCGCAAGATTGGCGGAAACAAAAACGTCTTATGACTCTTCTTCTTTTTAATTTCGGGTCGAAAAAACGTGGTCACGAGATACGCCTCTGCGTGCGGAGTCATAAGGCGAGTCACGAGTTTTGCTGCTGCCGCTTCTCGCCGACACTCGCGTGGGCACGTAATCTCCGTATCAGTCAAGAGGTGCTGGTTATCGATGGCGATAACCGGCAATCCCAACTTGTGCCCAAGTTGGCAGGTGACAGGTTCGTAGTCGGTGATCACCAGATCAAGCTTCCAATTCTTTGTGGCTCGATCCAGTTTTCGGATGCTGCGAGTAGCCTGTGGAACTTCCCGAAGATTGCGCAGGATGGTGCGACCGTAACGGACGCGGTTGTGGACATATGCCAGTCGAAGTCCGTCGATCTCCGTAACATCGAAGTCGTCGCTGAGATTTCGAAGGCCGCGGTCGAAGGATGCGACGTGCACCCGATGCCCGCGTTTCTCCAGGTGGCGAATGACTTCCCGCGCACGTGTAGAGTGCCCCGCTCCTTCACCGTTGACGCCATAAAGTATGTTGGCCATCGGATTTCAAGTCGCTAGATGTGCAGTATCAAGGGTTAGACCCGTGGAATGAAGTGTCAACCCGAATCCCAGCGGAGAGTCTGCAGATGGAGCGAAACTTCCTCCGTACGACCGTACAGCGCTTAAATCAAGCCGCATGGCAACGACTTCGGCTTGACCCTGTTTGCTTCTGCCTGATATCAAGAATCTCGTTTTTAGGAGGCCCGCGTGCGTGCACCGATAGTTCGTTGGTGGTTGTGTTCGTTTGTAGCCGTGTTTTCTTTTTTCAGCCTTGCACGAGCGCAGTCTTCAGAGCGCGGGCTTCGATTCGAGATTTCCTTCTCGAAAGAGATGAGCTCGGCTCCATTAGATGGCCACGTGCTCCTGCTGATTTCCACCAACAATCGCGATGAGCCTCGCTACCAGATTCGCGAAGAAGCTGCCGAATCGCAGCAAGCCTTCGGCGTCGACGTGGATGCGCTCAGTCCTGGTACGCCCGCCGTCATCGATAGCTCCGCCTTTGGATACCCGACCGTGAGCCTCACGAACCTCCCGGCCGGTGAGTATTACGTCCAGGCGGTGCTGAACATCTACGAAACATTTCACTTGGGGAGCGGCCACATGGTGAAACTGCCCCCGGACAAAGGTGAAGGGCAACACTGGCAAACGAAGCCTGGAAACTTCTACAGCAAGCCCGTCCGGATGAAACTGGATCCGAAGTCAGGCCAGGTGATTCGTATTGCGCTCACCGAAAAGAATCCTCCGGTGGATAACAATGCGGCCCGCGTCGATAGCTTGCTCGATTGGGGCCGCAACTCAGGCGCTCATCCAGCGGATAACAAATGGGTGAAACATATCCGCATTCAGAGTGACCTGCTCACAAAGTTCTGGGGAAAGCCCACGTACCTCGGCGCGGTTGTTTTGCTGCCTGACGGATACGACGAGCACCCGAATGCGCACTACCCGCTCATCGTCGAACAAGACCACTTCCACCGCGATCTGTTTCTGCCTACCGGGTTCCGCACCGACCCGCCCACGCCGGAGATGAAAGACGACGAGCTCCGGTCCGCTCAATACGGCTATAAGTTCTATCAAGACTGGACATCCGGCCGTCTACCCCGAGTCATTATGATGACGATCCAGCATCCCACGCCGTACTTCGACGATTCCTACGCCGTGAACTCGGCCAGCCAAGGGCCGTACGGCGATGCCATCAACGACGAACTAATTCCGTTCGTCGAGAAAAAGTTCCGAGCCCTGGGACAAGGCTGGTCGCGCATTGTGTATGGTGGATCCACCGGTGGCTGGGAGGCTCTTGCGACTCAAGTCTTCTACCCCGATCGTTACAACGGAGCGTGGGTGTTTTGTCCGGATGTAGTCGACTTTCGTGCCTATGTGACCACTGACATCTATAAAGACAAAAACGCTTACTTCATCGAAGGCCCGTTCACAAAGATGCCGAGGCCGGAGCAGCGTTTTGACGGCGGAATGTTATCCGCGACCATGCAAAGCGCCAACCATTATGAACTGGTGTTAGGGACCAAGGGCCGGTCGGGAGAGCAATTCGATATATGGCAAGCAACGTTCAGCCCTGCCGGAGACGACGGCTATCCGAAGCCGATCTATGACAAGCGAACCGGGCTGATTGATCACGATGTAGCCAACTATTGGAAAGAGCACTATGACCTGAGCGCGATCATGCAGCGGGATTGGAAAACACTGGGGCCGAAGCTGGCGGGGAAAATGCACTTCTTCGTGGGCGAAGCGGATACTTGGTACCTGGATCGCGCCGTGCACCTGTTGCGCGATTTTCTGGAGACCACACACGATCCGTACTACCACGGTTCATTCGATTTCGGGGTCCGGCAACCGCACTGCTATACCGGAGCGGCCGACTCTTCGGGGCCGGCTACGTTCACCATCCCGCAGCGTTTCTTGCCGGAGATGGTGCGGCACATGGAGGCGACCGCGCCGGCGGGCGCCGATCTGAGCAGTTGGAAATACTGAGCGGGCGTAGTCACAGGGGACATAGCGGCGGTCCAGGCAGAATACTGCCACTCGGATGGCCATTTGCGTGACTTTCTCGCCTTGATTGCGAATAGAATGTCGCTACTATGTCCGGCGGATTGGCAGCGCATATGGCAGAGTCGTGGAAGCAATGGGAGGGAACCGCGGTCGATCAATTTCGCCTAGAACAATTTCTGGGAGGAAGCGATCACAGTGCGGTCTTTGCCTCTCATTTACCGAAGGCACCGTCACAGAAAGTTGTTCTGAAGCTTGTGCCCGCAACTCCTGAAAACCTGGAATTGCAGCGAGTGAGCTGGGAACACGCGGCACGTCTAACCCATCCACACTTAATTCAGCTCCACGGTACAGGGCGCTGCCGCTTGGGCAATACTGACTATCTGTATCTCGTGATGGAATATGCGGAGGAGAATCTCGCGCAGATTCTTCCAGACCGATCCCTTTCATCCGATGAAGCTCGAGAGATGTTGCCAGTTGTCGTGGCGACCCTCGGCGATTTGCATCAGCGAGGCTTGGTGCATGGCGCGCTTAAGCCCACGAATATCCTTGCGGCGAATGATCAGCTGAAGTTGGCGAGCGATCATCTTTGGCCCACTGCGATCCCGCGCCCGGCGGCTATTCCAGGTCCGTATGACCCACCGGAGTTTGCGCAGAGTCGTCCTGCCCCTTCAGCGGATATATGGTCGCTGGGAGCTACGATCCGGGAAGTCTTATCGCAACGTGGTCCGAATGGAAATCGGAACAGCTTGGCGACTCCACTGCCAGCGCCGTTCGATGGCATCGTGCGCCGTTGCCTGGAAAAGGATCCGGCTCAGCGCTCGACATTACCTGATATTCAAGAAGCCCTACAGACGCCTGTAGCCGGAGCACCCGCACGCGAAGCCACAATCCATCCGACTCCAACGGTTCGCCCCCAGGAACCTGAGTTCGGCGAACGCAGCTCGAGTTTGCGTTGGGTGAAACTGCTTGGCGCCGTTGCGGTACTGCTAGTGCTTTTGTATGCAGCGTCGCGTCTCTTAAAAAGTGGAAGAGAAGAAAGTTCGGCTCAGCCAACGCGGCCCCACGCCGCAGCAACGAGCGAACCCTCCGCGAACACGAGTACTCCGACGGCTGGCCCCGCCACGACGAGCGCACCGTTAGCAGCGGATGGCGCGACGCCCGGCTCCGTTGTGGAACGGGTTCAGCCCAATGTCTCGGCCAGTGCCCGCGCCACAATTACGGGCAGAATCCGGGTACGGGTTCGCGTCAGAGTGGATGCGACCGGAAACGTTTCCGATGCCAGACTGGAATCCGCAGGTCCCAGTCGCTACTTCGCGAACAAGTCCCTGGAAGCCAGTCGCGGATGGAAGTTCACACCTCCGCAATCGAATGGCCGGCCCGTAGCTAGCCAATGGCGGTTGCGGTTCGAATTTTCGCGGAGTGGAACGCAGAGCTTTGCAGATCGACTGTCTCCTTAGTTTTCGCCTCGGGTGAATCGTGTAAAAAGCCCGCGATTCATGATTCTTTAACGTTCAGATCGTAAAACGATAGAAATTACGTACGCATCGCAAATCTGTTCAATTGATGAAGCGATGGAGGAGCCCATGCGTTATTTCTGCTTGCGGTCAACGTTTGCCACGGTGTTCGTTCTTGGATTGCTGCTCGGGATTACGGCTTGCAATTCAAACTCAAGTTCTGCTCCGGCTTCCACCAACGTTATCGGTGCAGGAAGTACGTTTATTTATCCGGCGATGAGCCGATGGATTGCCGACTTCCAGAAAGTTCAGCCGGGAGCGCAGATCAACTATCAATCGATTGGAAGCGGCGGGGGTATTCGGCAGGTACAGCAGGGTGTCGTGGATTTTGGTGCGAGTGATGTGGCGCTCACCGACGATCAGTTGAAACAAATGGTTCCGGTCATCCAGCTTCCCGAGAGCGCAGGTCCAGTTTGCATTACGTACAACTTGCCGGATTTGAAGGAACCGCTGAAACTGAGCGACGCGACGCTGGCTGGAATCTATCTGGGCACGATCAAGACTTGGCAAGACGCGGCGATTAAAAAAGACAACCCAGGGGCCAACCTTCCCGCCACGGCAGTCGTAGTGTCGCACCGTTCTGACGGGAGCGGGACGACCGGCATTTTCACCACTTACCTAAACAAAGTGAGCCCCGAATGGTCGAAAAAAGTAGGCCAGGGCATCTCCGTGCAGTGGCCGGTCGGATTGGGAGGTAAGGGCAGTGAAGGTGTGACTGGAGTCGTGAAGCAGTCGCCCGGAGCGATCGGATATGTGGAACTCACTTATGCGCAGCAGAATAATCTGCCTGTAGCTGAGATCAAGAACCAAGCCGGCGAATATGTGAAGCCAAGTCCGGCGGGCACAACTGCGGCCATTGATGCCTTCTCAACCGAGCTCGCAAAAGATGTTCGAGTTCCGATCGTGGACGCGCCTGCATCCGCGAAAGACGCCTACCCGATCTCGGGATTGACTTTCCTGATCGTGCCGAGAGACAGCAAGGACGCTGGCAAGGCGCAGGTCGTGAAAGACTTCGTGCAGTACGTTATCAAAGATGGCCAAGCGACCGCAGAAAATTTGAACTACGCAAAGTTGCCAACAGCTCTTCAGCAGCAGGATCAACAATTGCTGAGCCAGATGACCGCGAATGGCCAGCCGTTGAAGTGAGAGTTCGGTAATATGGCTGTGTGTCGATATCTGTACCGGCCAAAAGCCAAACCATCGTTCTGAAGAGCACGGCGCTGAAGCAGGTCCCTTGGCTCGTGCACGGGTTCTCCACCCGCATGGGCGGAGTGTCCAGCGTCTACCGTGGCGGTGCGTTAAATCTGGGATACACAAAACACGATTCAAATTCTGCGGTCGCTGAAAACCGGCGACGCTTTCTGAAGAAACTGGGGTTGCGCGGGCATTCCTGGTCGCTGGTCACTCTTCGTCAGATTCATTCCGACTTAATTCATAAGATCGACGCGCCTCCTGAGCACACTCTGACCGGCGATGGTGTGATCACGAATTCGCCGGAGATGCTGCTCGCGATTCAAACCGCAGACTGTTTGCCGGTTCTACTCGCCGACCCGAAGAAGCGCGCCGTAGGTGTTTTTCACGCGGGGTGGCGAGGTACCGTGCAGCGGATCGTCGAGAAGGGCGTCGGTGAAATGCAGCGCTGGTTCGGAACGCGGCCGCGCGATGTCCTGGCGGCAATCGGCCCCGGCGTGCACGCCTGTTGCTATGAGGTGGGACAGGAGGTACGCACGCGCTTTGAATCACAATTCGCGTACGCATCAGAACTCTTCACTGAACTGAAAGAATCGGATCCGGTGCGTGAAAAGTATCCTCTCTTATTCCTGACTGCACGCGCACCCGGCCACAGCGACTTGCCGGTCAAATTACTCTTGAACCTCGTGGAAGCGAACCGCCGCCAGTTGCTGGATGCAGGCGTGGCCGATAAAAACATTACGGCGTCTCCTCTATGTACATCTTGCCGCAGCGACTTGTTGTTTTCGTATCGAAAAGAACGCGGAGTGACCGGCCGTTTGCTGGGCGTAGCGGGCATCCGTCAAACAGCTTGACGAAGTTTGCAGCAATACGTGTGGAGTCCAATCGCATCAAGGAAAAACAACCATAACAATGAACAGGGTCTTCGCGGCCGCGCATGTCTGCTTACTCGTTGCAGTCGCAATCGCTCCCCTCTTCTGCATAGCTCAGGAAAAATCCACCGAAGTGGATTCGATCTTCGCGTCGCTGCGCTCGGCAGAGGCGCCTGGTGCCGCCGTGATTGTCGTGCATGACAAGAAAGTAGTGTTCAAACGAGGCTATGGGGTGCGAGATCTGCGTAGCAAGCAGGCCATCGACAGCCAGACGGATTTTCGTTTGGCATCGGTGAGCAAGCAGTTCACCGCGATGGCGATCATGCTGCTTGTGCATGATGGCAAGCTGCACTACGAAGACCGCCTCAGCGATGTGCTGCCTGACTTTCCTGCCTACGGGAAGCAGATCACGATTCGTAACCTCTTAAACCACACCTCGGGTCTCCTCGACTACGAGGATTTGATGGCGAAACAGTACGGCAACACGCCGGATGAGCAGATCCCACAAATTCACGACGCTGGTGTTTTAGAGTTGCTCGAGAAAGTGAACACGACCAAATTCCCTCCTGGCAGCCGGTGGGACTACAGCAACTCTGGATATTGTGTCTTGGCCATGGTCGTGGAACGCGTTTCGAGTAAACCCTTTGCGGAATTTGTTCGAGAGCGAATCTTTGCGCCTCTAAAAATGGATCACACGCTCGCCTTCGAGAAAGGCAAGAGCGAGGTTCCGAATCGTGCGTACGGTAACACGCTGGTAAAGGGCGCTTGGCAGCAAACCGATCAGAGTTCAACGTCAGCAACATTGGGAGATGGTGGAATCTATTCGTCGGCGGAAGACCTGGTGCGTTGGGATGCAGGATTACGCGATCACACCTTGCTCAGCGAAGATGAGATGCGCCCTGCTCTCACGCCCGCGAAGGTGGCGGATACGAGCGGGCGTACGCCCGAGGACTTGTCCGCACAATACGGCTTCGGTTGGTTTCTTGAACCCTATAAGGGGCACCGCAGGATGTGGCACTACGGCGAAACGGTCGGCTTTCGGACGTCGATCCAGCGGTTTCCTGACGACAAACTGACTGTCATTGTGTTGTGCAATCGCGCGGATCTCAGCGCGATGGACATGGCCAAAAAAGTAGCCGACCTATATCTTGGGCCGGCAAAGAATTGACTTCGTTCAGAACTGCAGGCCTTGAGCGCGGGCGAGGAATCCGACCATCGGCGCGAGTTTGCGGGCAGCGGCGGTAACATCGTTCAGAAATCTCGCGCTACAAACCTGGGCATCAGTGAATTCGATCGACGCAATGAAATCCTTTCGTTTGATGTGGTCGATCATGGGATGGTCTGCGCGGTAGCCACGCGGGGGCCGAGTGAGCGTGTCTCCACCAAGTTCCAGTCCACGCGTCACCTTCTTCCACTCAGGGGCTTTCCAGGCAATAGCATCGCGAATCTTGGCTAGTGGCCGAGGTCCGGGATGCCAAGCCCCGCCCGCAAGAAAAATTTCCTCAACCGAGAAGTGCAGATAAAAGCCCGGACCGTGGATTTCTTCCGTTGACCCACCATGATGAAAACTCATGCCCACATTCGTCTTGTAAGGCGCCTTGTCAGGCGAGAATCGCGTGTCGCGGTAGATGCGCATCAACGATCCGCCGTTCGGCTTCGGATTCGCAACGATCCAGGAACTGACACCGTGGAGGCGAAAGCCGAAGTCCGTGATGAAACGTAAAGCAGGCTGCCTTACAACCTCTTCGTATCGATCACGGTTCTTGAGGAACCATTCCCGGCGATTGTTGCGCTTGATTTGCTTCAGAAACAGGAACAACTCGGGCGTGAAGTATGACTTAGGCATGTTGCGACCCGCTGCGCGCTGAAATGAAAAGGGCGCTTCAAGAGCGCCCTGCCGTTCGTGGTGAAGGATCAACTCTATTGCGCTGGAGGAGGAGCTGCGGGGCTAGCCGGTGCTGGTGCCGATTCCGCGTCACCGTGATTCACCAAGTCCTTCAACTCCTTGCTGGGCTTGAAGAAAGGGATCTTCTTGGCCGGGACCTCCACGCGGTCGCCGGTTTTCGGATTTCGTCCAACCCGTGGCTTTCGCTGCCGGGTCCGGAAGCTTCCAAAGCCTCGAATCTCGATCTTATCGCCCGCTCGCAGTGACCGGACGACGCTGTCAAAGATCGTCTCTACAATCACTTCGCTGTCTTTCCGTGTCAGCTCTGCCAGCCGGGAGACCTCGTCGATCAGATCCGCTTTTGTCATACGCCTTTGGCTCCGTGAAGGAAATTGACGAGTAGCCGTACAGCGAATCGCGCCGCCGGCCCCAACCCTCTTGCGGGGTCTTGCATAACCTTCTCAAATTTCAGGTACTTCGCGCAAGTTCTCATTCGGTGCGTCGCGAACTTTCGCCGGCAAACGCTATGATATTTTTCGGGCACCGCGCACCGTCAGTTTGAGTCGGAAACGATCCAACTCCAACAGAAGACTGCCCTTTACAAAAAGTGTATGCCATTGCCAGGCAGGCACTTCCGCCCCTTCTGACGTTAACAGACGGAGATCTCCGCTTGAGACGAGTCGTGACAGCCCTTTTAGAAAACGCTGATCGTCAGGATACAAAGGGCGAATGGCCTGGAGTGGCTGTTCTCCGCCGAGCAATTGGTCGAGGGTTTCCAGTTCCGGAGACGACATGTTGGTCACATGAAGTCAGCAATGTCTATGGGTTGCCTACTTCCACATGTAATAAAAGCCGACATGCTGGTCCATAATCTTCTCTTTTGTGGGGATGTACTCGGAAACGTCCCCAAAAAACAGATCGAGCAGACTCTTGCGATCTTTTTCAGGCCGAACCAGCGTCGGCTCACCTTTGATTCCAACCGACTTCGCGGTCTCCTCGACAGCGCCCTGAAAATCGGAAAGCTGGTCAATCAGATGCATCGAAAGGGCTTGTTCGCCGGTCCACACCTTGCCATTGGCAATAGTCTTTATGTCGTCGAATTTCTTCGATCGACCATCGGCAACCGCCTGGATGAATTGTTTATGCATGTCATCGATCATGCCCTGCAGGTACTCCCGTTCGGCTGGCGTGAGATCGCGCGTCGGATTTCCTGTGTCCTTGAACTCGCCTGCCTTTAGGATGACCGATTTGAGCTTAGCCCATTGCAACAGTTCACCGTAATTCACCCACTCCGCAATGACCCCGATGGATCCGACTACACTGCCTTTGTCGGCGTAAATCTTGTTGGTCGCCGCCGAAACGTAATAAGCGCCACTGGCACCGACGGACTCGATCGATGCGACGATAGGCTTCTGCTTTTTGTCGCGAATGCGCTTCACTTCGCGATAAATCTCTTCTGAGGCGGCTACTCCCCCGCCCGGTGAATTCACATGCAGGATGATGGCTTTGACGGAATCGTCCTCAGAGAACTTCTTCAACTGCTGCACGACCGGACCGGGATTGATGATGACTCCCTCTAGGTCGACCACGGCGATCTTGTCGCCGAATCCACCGATCGACGTCTTCTCTCCAGCATGCAACGTTACATACACCAGTGAGAAAACCGCCAAGACGAAGAGGAAGAAAGCCCCTCCCCCGATTACGATCCAGAGCCAAGTTCGCGAGCGCTTCTCTTCTGTCATCTGCCTCTGTTCATCCTGGGGCGTAGTGTAGCACCGCTCCACGATTGAGAAGCCTTACGATGATTCGGGCATAATGGCGAAATGCACCATGTAATCCTCGGAGCGGGTGGGATTGGTGGGCTGATGGGCGCGTGTCTAGCTCACGCCGGTGAGCGAGTCACCATGGTGGTCCGTGATTCTGCGACGGCCGGCTTTCCGGATCGTCTCCATCTGGAAAGCACATTCGGCACATTCGATGAGCCCGTAGAGCACACAGCGCAGGCTCCCTCTGGCGACGTCCTTTGGGTTACTGTCAAGGCGACTCAACTCAGAACCGCCTTGCCGTCCGTTCCTCAGAAGAGTGTTTATCGGGGAGTAGTTCCTCTCCTTAACGGGACGGACCATGTTGCGCTGCTGCGCTCGCGCTTTGGCGAAGGTCTCGTCATCCCCGCCACGATCGCGGTTGAGTCCGAGCGCATTGCTCCGGGAAGGATTTCGCAGCCGTCGCCGTTTTGCCGGCTGAGTGTGGCAATCCAAGGGCGGGCTCTGCTTGAGGGCACGCTCGATCGACTTCAAACGATCGGTTTTATCTGCCGATTTGTAGACGGCGAAGCGACTCTCCTCTGGCAGAAGTTAGTATTCCTTGCGCCGATTGCTCTGAGCACTACGGCCGCCGGGGGGACAATCGGTGAGGTCCTCGAGAACGCCGAACGAAAGAAACTGCTCGAAGATTCCATTCATGAGGCGTGCGCCGTAGCGATGGCGGAGGGCGCAAAAGTCGACGCGAAGCTTACCTTCGACACGATGCGCAGCCTACCCGGATTCATGCGCAGTTCCATGCAGAAGGATGTCGAGCGCGGAAATCCCCCGGAATTACAGGCAATCGCGGGCCCGATCTTGGAAGCGGGTGCACGCCACAAGATTCCAACGCCGGCGACCCAGGCGCTGGTTTCAATGATTGAACAATCAATCCAAAAGTCTGTTTGACCGGTCCGTCCGACTGCGTTACATTCGCGGCGGTTAGCCGCGATCACTAGTCCCCTGTGCACCTGTAACGCTACGTGTCTCGTGTCCACGATTTGTAACGGAGGGTCTTCATGGCAAAGTTCTGTGCGAATTGCGGCAATCCGATGGCCGAGGGCGCACGATTTTGTGATGCCTGTGGCGCCGCGGTCCCCGGGCAACCTGCCGCGTCACAGCCGGTCGGCACGCCTTCAGTGCCACCCGCGGCGATGCCGCCGGCCGCTTCCCCAGCCGCGTATCCGCCGAGTACAGCGCCGGCTCCCAGTAGTTCCGGGATGAAGATTTTGTTTTTGGTCCTGGCGATCTTTGCATTTCTGGGATTGCTCGCTGCCGGAAGTTGCTTCTACGTTGCCTATCGAGTGAAGAAAAAAGCGAGCGAGTTTCGCGCAGAGATGGGCACAAATGCGCCCTACACGGGCCGGCGCGACGCGTGTTCCAAGTTGAGCAAAAGTGAGGTTGGGGATGCGATAGGGCAGCCGGTGACCTCAGTCGAATCGCACGGCGAATCTTCCTGTGTATACATCTTAGGGCCCGATAAGCGGGTCGCGGTCGAATATACGTGGGAAGGCGGCGCGATGGTGATGAGAATGAGCCGCGGCGCCATGAAGTCAATTTCCGGGATGGAAACTTTCCAAGCGGTTCATGGGGTAGGGGACGAGGCCTATCTCGAGCCAATGGGCTCAGGCCTCATGATGCGCAAAGGCGATGTGCTCGTGCACATTGACATGCGCACGGCCGGCCTCAATGCCGATGCTGCTAAAGCGATGGCGACAGAAATCGCGGATCGACTTTAACCGCGCAGTCGAGGATTTTCCGGGACAATCACGGTGAGCGCACGATCAGCCACGCTGAACTCCACTGGGGTACGGCATACGAACTCCCCGTCGGCGTAAACGTCGAGGGGAGCCTCAGTTTCCAGACGTGCGGCAGACGCGCGGAAATATTCGACTTCCTTGATGCCCAGGTGTCTGCCGAAATACACGCTGGGAAACATGCAGAACAATTTGAATGGATCCATACCCGCTATAAGGCAGATGTCCAACTCGCCGTCATCAAATCTCGCGTTGGGAGCAATCTTCATCCCGTCGCCGTAAAAGGCAGTATTCGCCACGGCAGCGAGCATGGTTGGGCCCTGGCGTCGAACTTCGAACTCATCCTTCGCGTCCAGATCCCGGCGGGGAACGGAAAGTGCAAGAGGGAATGGAGTAAATCGCATCAGCGATGAGGGAAACACCAACGCGTATCCACCGCTCCTGCGCAACCATCGCGGTAACTTATTCGCACGGCGAGCAATGTCGGCGTCAAGTCCAACGCCTGCGACACAAGCGAAATGATGCTTGACCTTCGGTTGACCGCTGTCGAGCAGAGAAGTGATTACGCCTAAATCGATTTCTCTTCTGTTCGAGCGATGCTTGGCAAATATCTGCCATGCTAGGAGTGAGTCGCGCCTGCGCCGTATGCCGAGAGCGCGCGAGAAATCGTTGCCACTTCCCGTTGGAACCACGAGGACAGGCAAGCGGAGCCGTACCAGTGCTCCCAGGTGGCGGTGTATCGTGCCATCTCCGCCGAAGATCAGAATGGCCTCGAGTTCTGCAGAACTGTCAGGCAGGCCCATTTCGAATTCGTGATTCGTGTCGCGCCGGAACGGGTCAAGATCGCGTTGAGACGAACCCAGTCCGAGGATGGCCGCGGCGCGCATGAAGCGCGTCGAGCGTAACAGGTTGCTCCCGTTGCTGGCAGTTGCGAAATGAAAACGCACTGGAATCAGCTACGCGCCGAGTGCCACGAGCCGCTCTCGCTATAATCGAAGCGCATGAACTTCGCTCCTGTTGACGAACAACTGGCTTACTTAAAAAAAGGCTCGGCAGAAATCATTCGGGAAGCCGACTTGCGCGCGAAGTTGGAGAAATCTTTCAAAAGCGGGAAGCCGCTGCGTGCGAAGGCCGGCTTTGATCCCACCGCTCCCGACCTGCATCTCGGTCACACTGTGCTGCTCCGCAAGCTGAAACACTTTCAGGATCTCGGCCACACTGTCATTTTCCTGATTGGCGATTTCACCGGCATGATCGGCGATCCGACGGGTCGTTCCGCCACGCGTCCGCCGCTCACCCGCGAACAGATCGAGCAGAACGCCGACACGTACAAAGCGCAGGTGTTCAAGATTCTCGATCCAGTTAAAACCGTCGTCGATTTCAATAGCCGGTGGTTCTCGAAGTTCAGCGCGGAGGATTTCATCCGCCTGGCAGCGAAGTACACGGTTTCGCAAATGCTCGAACGCGAAGACTTCCATAAGCGCTTCCAGGAAGAGAAGCCGATCGCGATGCATGAACTCATTTATCCGCTTGCCCAAGGCTATGACTCGGTCGCCCTGGAATCCGATGTGGAACTGGGTGGCACTGATCAAAAGTTCAACCTGCTGGTTGGCCGCGAGCTGCAACGAGCCTACGGACAGGAATCGCAAGTGGTTCTGACCATGCCGATCCTTGAGGGCCTCGACGGCGTAAACAAGATGTCGAAGTCGCTGGGCAACGCGATTGGCATCCACGAACCCCCTCTCGAGATGTACGGCAAGGTGATGTCGATTTCCGATGAAATGATGTGGCGGTATTACGAACTGCTAACTGATATCCAGTTACCTGAGATCGAAAAGATGAAACGCGATGCCGCATCGGGCGCGGCACATCCAATGGCGCTCAAGAAGGAATTGGCCCGGAGAATCGTCGCCGACTTCCACGGTCCTGAAGCCGCAAGCAAAGCGGGTGAGGATTGGGCCCGGCAATTTCAGAAAGATGAGGTGCCCGATCAACTTGAAGAGGTGCCGATCCCCTTCACAGAAGTCGCATGGAATAGCGGTGAAACCGCACCTACTCCGCAAGCAACAGGCGAGACGAAATTGTGGATTAAGTTGGATCGGTTGCTCGTGAAATGTGGTCTCGCCGAGTCTGCAACGGATGCCGGTCGAAAGCTTAAACAAGGGTCCGTGCAAGTGAATGGAAATGCAGAGTCCAGTCCTCGACTCACCATTGGAGGACTCCCCGTCCGCTTGACCCTCAGAGTTGGGAAACGGATGAAACTCGCCGCGATTTCCTAGCAACGACAAACGGAGCACTGTTTTATGCGCTAGACGCGGGTCCCTCGCGCCGCGTGGCGAGTCGCGCTATGGCTTTCTCACAAATCTCCTGCCCACGACCTCGAATTTCCCATCGAGCACGATTCGGATCGCCTCCGAATACGCGAGGTGCTCTTGCTCTAGGATCCGCTCGGCGAGTGTGTGCTCGTCATCTTGATCCTGCACCGTGACGTGTTTCTGCACGATGATGGCGCCGTGATCGAGTTCTTCATCCACAAAGTGCACAGTACAGCCGGAAACCCTCACCCCGTACGCAAACGCCTGCTGTTGCGCCTCGAGGCCTGGAAATGCGGGCAGCAGGGAAGGATGGATATTAAGAATTCGCTGCGGAAACTGCTGCACAAACCAGGGCGAGAGCAATCGCATGTAGCCGGCAAGGCAAACCAATTCCACATTGTGCTCACGCAGGGCGGCAACGACCTCACGATCGTGATCCTCGCGATTCTTGCCTTTGGACGGGATGGACGCCGTCGCGAGGCCCAGCCGCTTTGCAGTTTCAAGGCCTCCCGCATTGGGCTTATTCGAAATAACCACAGAGATCCGGGCGTTCGGAATCTTGCCGGATGCGACATTGGCCGCGATCGCTTCGAAATTGGAGCCGCGTCCAGAGAGCAGAATGCCAAGATTATTCATGGGTGTCGCACACAGAGTCGGACTGACGCACTCATTATTCACTAACGTCAAGGGTTGCGACAAAGCCTTCAGCTGCATCGGCCATCCACTGCGGCCAGCCGGTTACGACCCTTACCCGGTGTTTCGTGTCACCGACAAACGGGTTATCTCGCACTAGACTCGCACAAATAGATGTCGCTCGCGGAGGTTGCTATGCGAGTCAGCATACTTCTTGGGATAGCTGTAGCAATCCTGATTGCCCTCCTCGTTGTTTATCCGCTTGCACTGAGGCCTTGGCATGAACACTGGGGAGCGACGCGTGCCGAATCCAGCCAACTGTTGCCAGGTGACAACCTTGTACCCGGAGCTGTCGGACAAGTCACGCATGCAGTCACAATCAATAACGCGCCCGAGAAGGTCTGGCCTTGGCTTATGCAGATCGGACAGGACCGCAGTGGCTTCTATAGCTACACTCGACTGGAGAACTTGATTGGCTGCGAAATGCCGGAGGTTCACTATCTGCGACCAGACTGGCCGGATCGATCCGTCGGTGAAACGGTTTGGTTCGGGACACCGAAGCACTTCGACGGGCAGGCAAAGATGATGGCCCTGCTCGTTGACTCGCCGCGCGCTTTCGTTATGGTTTCAACGAGTGACTGGCAGAAAATCACAAGCGGATCGCAGGGCACCGAGGCCAGCTGGGCTTTTATCTTGATTCCAGTTGATGCGTCGCATACTCGTCTGATCGCACGCCTGCGAAGTGGCCCGCCGAAAACCCTGGGAACCTCCCTGCTGGGTTCAGCATTCTGGGATCCCATGCACTTCATCATGGAGCGGAGGATGCTGCTGACGGTTAAGGAATTAGCCGAACAACAGGATTAGAGCGATCTGGAAGCGACGCGAGCAGCAGACTAGGTGTACATCACTTTGCGTTCGCCCTTCACGATGCGGCCAACGTTGTGGAATTTTTCGCCCGCACGTTCGAGCAAGGTCTGTGCCTTCTTGAATTTCTTCGGATTCACCACGAGCAGCATGCCCAAGCCCATGTTGAAGGTGCGCAGCATCTCATCCTGAGGAACATTGCCCAGCGCCTGAAGATGCTCGAAAATCGGAAGACTTGGCCAGCTTCCTAGCTCGATTACGGCTGCGGTTCCCCGCGGAAGAACCCGCGGTAAGTTCTCCGTAATGCCGCCGCCCGTAATGTGCGCCATGGCCGAGATGCAGTCGGAATCAATCAGCTTCTTCAGTACCGGCCAGTAGCTCTTGTGGGTGCGCATCAACTCATTGCCTACTTTGTTCTTCAACTCATTCACATAAGTTTCAGGCGAATACTTGGCAACCTCGAAGAGCAACTTGCGCGCGAGAGAATAGCCATTCGTATGCAGGCCGTTTGAAGGAATACCGAGGATGATGTCGCCGATCTCGACCTGCTTGCCCGTAATGATCCGTTCCCGATCCACAATGCCAACGATGAATCCGGCGAGATCGTACTCACCTTCCGGATAGAAGCCCGGCATCTCGGCAGTCTCCCCGCCGATCAGAGCGAGCCCATTGTGTTTGCAGGCTTCCGCAATACCCTCAACAATCTTCTCTGCGATTTCCGGTTCGAGCTTGCCTGTCGCCAGATAGTCCATGAAGAACATCGGCGCTGCGCCTTGCACGATGATGTCATTCACGCAGTGGTTCACAAGATCGCCGCCCACGGTGTGATGGACTCGCATGTCGAAGGCAACTTTCAATTTCGTGCCGACACCGTCGACGCTCGAGACCAGCACCGGATCCATGTACGCTTTGGACACCGAGAACAGGCCGCCGAATCCGCCTATCTCGCTGAGCACGCCCTTGGTGAAAGTCTTATGCGCAAGATACTTGATGCGCTGCTTGGTGCGGTTCGCGCGATCGATATTGACGCCGGCATCCGCGTACGTGATAGGCGAGTTTTTTCCCGGATCCTGAGGCAAGCGAACGATTCCGTCTGCGAAAAAGTTGTGGGGAGTTGATCCTGCCGAACGCAAATCCAACGGTACTGCTTGGAAACGCGGTTGATTGTAGCACGAGAGTGAGACTCTCGCGGGGTCACCCGAGTAAGTAACAGACACCGCTCAACTCATCTCAACGCTACCCACGCTACGGATTATGAATTGAGAAGCCGAGCCGATCCCCAATCTAAGTTGCATGCCGCAGCATTCGGAGGCCGCGATTTTTCGGGTCGACTTTTTTCACTCTGCCAAAGGCCCGCGTGGACGTACAGCGGTCACAGACCCTCCATCTCCCAAGGTTTAGACTTTTGAAATTATGAGTACGGTAAAGCCGAACAAAGTGACCAAATCCGGTAAGGGCCGTGTGCCGACCCAGGACCGAGCCCACGATGTACTGCGTTCCGAACATCACCCGCTAGATGCAATCTTCGCTCCCCACAGTGTGGCTGTCATCGGAGCGACCGATCGTCCAGGAAGTGTTGGGCGTGCTGTGCTGTGGAGCCTCGTGAGCAGTCCATTCGGAGGAACCGTCTACCCGGTAAGTGAAAAGCGCGCCAGCGTTCTGGGAATTAAGGCTTACAAGCGCGTGGTGGATATTCCAGAACTTATCGATCTTGCCGTTGTCGTTACGCCGGCATCGACAGTTCCGGACATCATCGGCGAGTGCATGGATGCAGGCGTTCGCGGTGCGATTGTGATCTCGGCGGGATTTAAGGAGCATGGCGAAAAGGGTAAAGAGCTGGAGCGGCAAATTCTGGGACGCATTCAAGGCACGGACTTCCGGCTGATTGGTCCGAATTGTCTCGGAGTGATGAACCCAATCAACGGGCTGAATGCCACATTCGCCAGCAATATCGCGCGAGCTGGAAATGTCGCGTTCATCAGCCAGAGTGGCGCTCTGTGCACCGCAATTCTTGACTGGGCCCAGAAGGAAATGGTCGGCTTCAGCGCTTTCGTCTCGGTCGGCTCCATGCTGGATGTTGACTGGGGCGACCTCATTGATTACCTCGGCAATGATCCGCGCACGCAAAGCATTGTCATGTACATGGAATCGGTCGGTGATGCACGCTCATTCTTGTCAGCAGCTCGCGAAGTCTCGCTGAATAAGCCCATCATCGTGATCAAGGCTGGCCGAACCGACGCTGCAGCAAAAGCGGCAGCTTCCCACACAGGCGCTCTCGCAGGCAGTGATGAGGTACTCGAAGCCGCGTTCCGTCGATGTGGCGTTTTGCGAGTAAACACGATAGCCGACCTTTTTTACATGGCCGAAGTTCTTTCGAAGCAGCCGCGCCCGAAAGGTCCGCGGCTGGCCATCGTGACAAACGCAGGAGGTCCTGGCGTACTTGCCGCCGATGGCCTGCTTTCGAACGGTGGTGAACTCGCTCAGCTGTCTGAAGAATCGATGAAGCTGTTGAATGAATTTCTTCCACCGCATTGGAGTCACAACAATCCGATCGACGTGCTCGGCGATGCTCTGCCTGATCGTTTCGCCAAAGTTATGGAGATCGCCGCTCACGATCCGAATATCGACGGGCTGCTTGCGATCACCTGTCCGCAAGGTATGTCCGAGCCTACTTTGACCGCCGAGCATCTCAAGCCATATGCGCATAGCACCGGTAAACCGGTGCTGGCGGCCTGGATGGGCGGCCCGGAAGTTGCCGCCGGAACTGACATCTTGAATCGTGCGGGTATTCCGACTTTCCAGTTTCCTGACACGGCCGCGCGCATGTTCTGCTCGATGTGGCGCTACAGCTACGTGCTGAAAGGCCTTTATGAGACGCCCGTTCTGCGCGGCGACAGTGATCACGGTCCGGACCGTGTTCAGGCATCCACACTCATTCAGCAAGTGCGTGGTTCGGGAAGGACTCTATTAACCGAGGTCGAGTCGAAGCAGTTGCTGGCAGCGTATGGACTTCCAACTGTAACTACGCTGACCGCCGCAACTGAAGAAGAGGCCGTTGCGCAGGCTCAATCGCTCGGCTATCCGATCGTTCTCAAACTTCTATCGCAAACAGTCACCCACAAAACGGATGTGGGGGGCGTTCAACTCAACTTGCAAGACGCGGACGCAGTGCGCCGCGCCTATCGCGCCATCGAGTCGGCTGTTCTCGAAAAAGCGGGCCCGGGGCACTTCCTTGGCGTAACCGTCCAGCCCATGATCAAAGTCGACGGATACGAACTGATCGTGGGTAGTTCCGTCGATTCACAGTTTGGCCCGGTTCTCCTGTTCGGCGCAGGAGGGCAACTGGTCGAAGTGTTCAAGGATCGCGCCCTCGCGCTGCCTCCCCTGAACACCACGCTTGCCCGCCGTGCCATGGAACAAACCAAAGTGTTTGCAGCGTTGCGGGGTGTTCGAGGTCGCAGACCGGTGAATCTCGCCGCTTTAGAAGAATTTTTGGTTCGCTTCAGCCAACTCATCGTGGAGCAACGCTGGATTCGCGAGCTAGATATAAACCCCGTCCTGGTCTCTGCTGATCGGATTATTGCACTGGATGCGCGCGTCGTGGTCTATGGGCACGATGTGCACGAAGAAGAGCTTCCCCACACAGCCATTCGCCCGTTCCCTGTCCAGTACACCGGACACTGCAAGATGAAAAATGGCGAACAGGTTCTCATGCGTCCAATTCGCCCTGAAGACGAACCCCTTTTGGTTCGGCTTCACCAGGCATTGTCGGAACGAACTGTTTATTTGCGCTATTTCCAGCCCCTCAAATTAAGTCAGCGAACTGCCCACGAGCGCCTGACTCGCATCTGCTTCGTCGACTATGATCGCGAGATGGTTTTAGTGGCAGAAAGAAAAACCCCTGAGGGTGCTCCGGAGATCATTGCCATTGGACGCTTGAGCAAATTGCGAAGCGGCCACGCCGCGGAAATGGCCGTGCTGGTGGATGATCGTTATCAGGGGCAAGGCCTGGGAACCGAGCTCTATCGGCGTCTGGTCGCCATAGCGAGAGATGAAAAACTCAAAGCCGTCGTCTCAACCATCCTGGCCGAGAATCGCGAGATGCGGGCCATTTGTCAGAAGCTTGGGTTCGATATGGAGGCCGACCTCAACGACGGCACGATCCGCGCGGAACTCCAGCTCTAGCCGATATCGCTGTCTGCCCTAGAAATCCGTTTCCCAGGAAATCCGAAGTAACCGCAGGCACATCTGCGCGACTCGGTTTTGCTTGCACCTCCTCGCAGCTTGCGATACAAACGCTCGAAGGAACGCATAATCTCCATGTCCCGTTTGTTGGCCGCATTTCTCCTGCTTTCTGCTCTTGCCTCCAGCACATTTGCTCAAAAACCAAGCGATAACGCCCCGTCCGACACTGCTACGGCTATGGTGTCCGCCGCTTCAAAGGACTATCCAGATGAGTCCTATGTCATCGAGCAGAGTCGGACGCTTTACCGTTTTGAAAACGACGGCACGGGTCGGAAGGAAACCATTGCACGCGTCCGTGTGCAAAGTGAGGCGGGTGTCGAACAGTGGGGTCAACTTGTCTTCGGCTACAACTCCGCCAACGAGAAAGTGGAAATTTCATATGTTCGTGTTCGGAAGAAAGACGGGACCGTTGTAACCACTCCGGAAGATGCGGTTCAGGACTTGACCGCCCCGGTCGAACGTGAAGCTCCTGTGTACACGGACTTTCGACAGAAGCACATCACAGTTCATGGCTTGCGTCCCGGCGAAGTGCTCGAGTACGACTTCGTGACTGTTATCCACACGCCCCTTGCAGCGGGACAATTTTGGACGGAATACGATTTCGAAAAGAATGGCATTGTTCTCGACGAGCAACTAGATATCGATATCCCACGCGATCGCGCTGTCAAGCTGAAGACCAAGCCAGATCACGACCCAAAGATTTCTGAAGCGAACGGACGCCGCACTTACCACTGGCAAAGCTCGCATCTGGTTCGCGAGGACGAGAAGAAGGACAAAGAGGCACGCAAGAAGCCGAAGAAAAAATCTGATCAATATCCCGCAGTGCAGATGACGACTTTCGCTACATGGGAGGACGTGGGCCGCTGGTACGCTACCCTGGAGCACGACCGCCGCCAGCCAACTGCCGAGATTCGAGCTAAAGCTGCTGAACTGACTAAAGGTTTGAACACTGATCTTGAACGGGCCGAGGCGCTTTATGATTACGTTGCTAAGAATTTCCGTTACGTGAGTCTGTCACTGGGTGTGGGCCGCTATCAGCCGCACGCCGCTTCGGATGTGCTCCACAATCAATATGGCGACTGCAAGGACAAGCACACTCTCTTAGCCTCTTTGCTGGAGGCCGAGAACCTGCACGCTTCGTCTGTCCTGATCAACTCAGCCAGAAAACTCGATCCTGACATGCCGTCGCCGTCGCAGTTCGATCACGTCATCACTCTGTTGCCTTTAAATGGCGACGAGGTGTGGATGGACTCGACGACGGAAGTCGCACCTTTCCGCCTACTCTCATTCAATATCCGCAAGAAGCAGGGCCTCGTCATTCCAGTTTCAGGTGTACCCCATCTTGAGGAGACACCTGCCGACCCACCGTTCCCCAATACGCAAGTTCAGGAAATTGATGGAGCTGTGAACGAGATTGGCAAGCTCCACGCGCGGATCAGCTTTGTAGTGCGCGGGGACACCGAACTTCTGATGCGCATGATCTTCCGACGTGTTCCGAACACCCAATGGCAACATTTGGTGGATACGATGAACAACATGGCGGGACTTGATGGCGACGTCTCGAACCTGAAGGTCGGCGATCCTGCTGCCACGAAAGATCCTTTCCAGTTCTCTTACGAAATCGCTAAGGCGAACTACCTGGATTGGTCCAAGAAGAAATTCGATTTGGACCTTCCGCTCGCACAATTCAGCTTGGCCGATGCAGATGAAGAGGATGTGAGCTCCGACTCGGAACCGATCGAGTTCGGCCCCCCCGGTACCTTTAGCTACAAGGTGAAATTGGTTTTGCCATCGAAATATGTTGCGCGTGCTCCGCTTCCATTCACTATGAAACGTGACTACGCCGACTACAACGCCAGCTACAAGGTTGAGGGTTCCACGTTTACTGCGGAACGAACCTTGGTCATGCGGCAACGCAATCTCCCTGCGACGCGTACTCCGGACTACCTTGCCTTCCGCCGTGCGGTACTTTCAGATCTTGGCCAGCACCTCTCGGTCGAGACAACCGCCGTTGGAACTCTGGCTCCGCCGCCGGGAATGAAAGCTGACGAACTCGATGAGAGCGGTCGCGCAGCGATGCGGGCAGGGAACTTCACACTGGCAGTTGACCTTTTCAAGCGCGCCGTCGAAGCCGATCCTAAGCATAAATACGCCTGGAACAATCTGGGCCTCGTCTATCTTGCAATGCGCAAGAATGACGACGCGATCGCCGCTTTCAAAAAGGCTGGGGAGGTTAATCCGTACGACGAGTATGCCTGGAACAATCTGGGCCGCGCCTACTGGCAGGAACGAAAATACGAAGACGCCGCGGCTGCATTCCACAAACAGCTTGAAGTGAACCCCCTTGATAAGTTTGCGCACGGCAATCTCGGGCAGATGTATGCCGAGTGGCACAAGTACAGCGACGCAGTGCCCGAACTCGAAAAAGCAGTCTCCCTCGCTCCCGAAGACCCGTCCCTTCAGGTAAGTCTTGGAGACGCGTATTTGAATCTTGGGCAGGACGAAAAGGCAATCGCTGCATTTGACCGAGCCGTCGAGATTTCTGCTACGCCGCTTGTATGGAACAATATCGCCTATCAGCTTTCCCTCAAAAACTCGCACTTGGAGAAAGCGCAGCAATACGCGGAGTCGGCCGTTGCCGCAACTTCTGCTGCCTTACGAAATCTGACGGTAGACCAGGTGAGCCAGCGTGATCTCGGCCTTGTGCCTTCGCTCATCGCCTATTGGGATACGTTGGGCTGGGTGCTTTATGCGCAAGGCAATTTTCGCAAAGCTGACGAGTACATCTCTGCCGCGTGGACCTTGGGACAGCACGGGGAAGTGGGCGACCACCTCGGTCAGGTCTATGAGAAGTTGGGCGAGAAAGACAAAGCTCGCGAAACCTACGCCCTCGCACTGAACGGATTGCGGCCCGTTCCAGAAACTCGCGAGCGCTTGGCTGCATTGATCGGCGGCGACACCCACGTTGCTGGCGAGATTGCGAAAACGAGACCGGAACTCCAGCAGATGAGGACCATCTCTGTGCCACGCGCCGGCAGTCTCACTGGAAATGCCGAATTTCTGATCATGTTGACTGGGGGCACATCAGGGATTGCCATCGATGGCGTCAAATTCGTGAGCGGCGACGAGAAACTTCGCACCATGATTGAGCCTCTACGCCACGCGAAAATTCCAATGGCATTCCCGGATTCGACTCCCACTAAAATCTTCCGTCGCGGAGTGATGGATTGTTCCGGCACGAATCACGATTGCACGTTCGTCATGCTCGTGCCAGATGACGTGCGATCCGTCGATTAGGTGGTCATGTCACTCAACAGAGCGGGACGCCGTTTGTGCCATGCTGTTGCCTGTTCATAAGTAAGCGCCAATCGCAACACCCGATCTTCACACCAATGTGGCCCTGCGATTTGAAGGCCGATCGGCAATCCATCGCTCGTGAAGCCGCACGGAACCGAAATCGCGGGCAGCCCCCAAACATTGAACGGACGCGTGTTGCGCAGCAACACTAATTCTTGGGGCCGCAACGCCTCTGGGTGTTCGCGAAGCGCATCTATTGAGGGAGCAGGGATCGGCATCGTTGGGGTAATCAGCAGGTCGATCTCTTCGAAAGCTTGTTGCACTTCAAGGCGCTGTTTCAGCAACGCCGCGCGCGATGCCGTCAGTTCCGCCGGAGTGATGGATTCTCCCGCCCGAATTCGGCGCACCGTCTCCGCTTGATATAGATCTTCGGAATCTCGAACATCTTGTTGGTGCACTGCGTACGATTCGGCCTTCTGCAACGTACGGTCCGTATCGGGGCATAACTCAATGTCTCGAACTTCCTTCACCAGCGAGCGCAGCGTGTCGATTGCTGCCTCAACCGATTCGGCTACCTCCGGATTGAGATCTTCAAAGAAGAATTTCCGCGGAACGCCGATCCGCAACTCGCGACAACTCTTCCGAATTTCCGCCTGCCAATCCGACGGAAGTGGCTTCATTGTTCCAAGCGGCTCGCAAACTTCACCGCTTGCTGTGTCCGAAATCGCCCCGAGCACGATCGCCGCATCCGCCACATTGCGTGCGATCGGTCCCACATGATCCAGCGATGGCGATAGCGGAATAATTCCGTTTAGGCTTACACGGCCATACGTCGGCTTCAGACCAACCACTCCGCACAATGCCGCCGGTTCACGCACCGATCCCGCCGTATCCGTGCCGATCGCAAAATAACCCATGTGGAGTGCGGTTGCGGCCGCGGATCCGCCCGAGGAGCCTCCCGTAATCTTCCCGACATCCCATGGATTTCGCGTTACGCCGAAAGCGCCGATCAAACCACTTCCGCCATACGCGAATTCATGGAGATTTTGCTTCCCCAGCAGAATTGCGCCAGCTTGATCGAGCTTCTCCACAACTCTAGCGTTTTGCATCGTGACACGATATTTGTAGAATGTGCTGGCGGCGGTCGTAGGAATTCCTGCCGTGTCAATCAGGTCTTTAAGTCCGTAAGGTATGCCGTGCAGCGGTCCGCGCCAATTTCCGCTTCGAATTTCCTCCTCTGCCAGTCGTGCTTTGGCGCGCGCCTCCTCGCCTGTCACTGTGACGAATGCATTGACCAACGGATTCAGCTTCTCGATTCGCTCCAGGCAAGCTTGCGTCAATTCAACTGGAGAAATCTCGCCCCGGCGCAGTACATCTCCGATCTCAAACAAATCCCTCAAGCGGCTCCTCGCGAATGGCGCGATGTATTATCGTCGAACATCGGCGCAGGTGTACGCACACAGCCTATAATTAATAAGCTTCCTTGATGGGGTGCGGAGGTCTTCGATTGTTATGGCACATCTGACCGTCACCGATGTCGCAACCCACGGTTTTTATGTAGATGGCAAATGGATGGAAGAGGGCGACCTGGTTGAAGTCAAAGCTCCTTTCGACCAAACGCTGATCGGCCGCGTCTACCAGGGTCGCCGCGCGCATGCAGAAGCTGCGATTGCGGCGGCTGTGAAAGCCTTTGGTACCACCCGCCGCCTGCCCGCGTTCGAGCGCCAGAGAGTCTTGCGCCGGATTGCTCACAACATCAGTCAGCGGAAGGAAGAATTTTCGCGAGTTCTCGCCCAGGAAGCTGGCAAGCCGATCAAGGCTTCGCGTACTGAGGTGGACCGGGCGATTTTTACATTCAATGTGGCCGCCGAGGAGAGCACCCGCATCTATGGCGAATTCCTGCCGCTTGACTGGCAGGAATACACCGCCGGGCGTTGGGGGATCGTCCGCCGCTTTCCATTGGGGCCGGTGGTTGGCATCACACCTTTCAATTTCCCTCTTAACCTGGTAGCTCACAAGGTGGCGCCTGCGATCGCTTCCGGGTGTTCCATGATTCTGAAGCCCGCCCCGCAAACCCCGCTCAGTTCTATTCTCCTCGCTGAAGCTGTGCAGGAAGCGGGTTGGCCCGACGGCGGCCTGAATGTTTTGCCGCTTTCGAACGAAGACGCAGGCGTGCTGATCTCCGATGATCGCATCAAGCTCATTAGCTTCACGGGAAGTGCGCGGGTAGGTTGGCTCATCAAGCAAAATGCCGGAAAGAAGAAGGTGGTCCTTGAGCTCGGCGGCAATGCCGGCGTAATCGTCCACAACGATACAGACGTCGTCTATGCTGCCGAACGATGTGTCGCAGGTGGTTTCGGTTATGCCGGCCAGACCTGCATCTCAGTGCAACGCATCCTGGTGGGAAAG
>JADMIO011276577.1_pt1 | contig 40704 bp, 38 predicted proteins | sample 8958161 | NCBI WGS metagenome assembly JADMIO01 (sample SAMN16585339, study PRJNA669376) | soil metagenome | isolation source: Crop rotation soil | place: USA: Cullars Rotation, Alabama | collected 2011
CCCTCGGGCCTCGGGCGGGTCAGCCCGAGGCCCGAGGCGTCTTCAGCGACTTAGGCTGGCGACATGCTCCTCGACACCCCGGTGCGCCTCGGCGTGCAGCTCAAGCCTCAGCACGTGACGTATCCGCAGCTGCGCGACGCCGTCCGCCGCGTCGAAGACCTCGGCGCAGACATCCTCTTCAACTGGGACCACTTCTTCCCGCTGTCGGGCGACCCCGATGGCCTGCACTTCGAGGCCTGGACGATGCTCGGCGCATGGGCCGAGCAGACCGAGCGGATCGAGTTCGGATGCCTCGTCCACTGCAACAGCTATCGCAACGCCGACCTGCAGGCCGACATGGCCCGTACCGTCGACCACATCAGTGCGCGGGATGGCGGCGAAGGGCGTTTCATCTTCGGCACGGGAGCCGGCTGGTTCGAGCGCGACTACGACGAGTACGGCTATCACTTCGGCACGCCCGGCTCACGGCTGAACGATCTGGCTGACGGCCTCGAGCGGATCACCGAGCGCTGGCGGAAGCTCAACCCGCCGCCGACGCGCAGCATCCCGATCATGATCGGCGGCAAGGGCGAGCAGAAGACGCTGCGCATCGTCGCCCGCCACGCGGACATCTGGCACAGCTTCGTGCGCCCGGACGAGCTTCCCCACAAGCTCGAGGTACTCGACCGCTGGGCGGAGAAGGAGGAGCGCGACCTGACGGCTCTCATCGTCTCCAACGAGCTGGAGCGCCGCGACACGAGCGTGGCGGACGCGCTCTACGAGGGAGGGACACGACTGTTCACCCTCGGCTTCCCCGGGCCCGACTTCGACTACGACCTCCTCGTGTCGTGGCTGCGCTGGCGGGACGCCAAGAACGGCGTCTGAGCGGCATCCCGCGACCTGCGCTTCGGCCCTAGGCTGATCGTCATGGTTTCGGACCTCTTCGACGACGATGAATGGATGTCGGCACCCGGCGCCGATTCCTACACCGACATCACCGCTCACGTGTCGAAGGACGGCCGGATCGCACGCATCGCCTTCCACCGCCCCGAAGTGCGCAACGCGTTCCGTCCGCACACCGTGGACGAGCTGTACACCGCGCTCGACGCGGCCCGCCAGGATCCGAGGATCGGCGTGGTGCTGCTCACCGGCAACGGTCCGAGCCCGAAGGACGGCGGCTGGGCGTTCTGCTCGGGCGGCGACCAGCGGATCCGCGGCCGCGACGGCTACAAGTACGACCCGGTCGTTGAGCGAGCGGAGCGGGACGAGACGCCGCCGGCGACGACGGCAGGCCGCCTGCACATCCTCGAGGTGCAGCGGCTGATCCGCTTCATGCCCAAGGTCGTCATCGCCGTCATCCCCGGCTGGGCCGCGGGCGGCGGCCACTCGCTCCATGTGGTCTGCGACCTCTCGATCGCCAGCGCCGAGCACGGCCGCTTCAAGCAGACCGATGCGGACGTCGGCTCCTTCGACGCCGGCTACGGCTCGGCGTACTTCGCGCGGCAGATCGGCCAGAAGTTCGCGCGCGAGGTGTTCTTCCTGGCCGAGGAGTACTCGGCGCAGCGCGCGTACGAGATGGGCGCCGTGAACCGCGTCGTGGCGCACGTCGACCTCGAGCGCGAAGCCCTCTCGATGGCGCGAACGGTCCTCACGAAGTCGCCCACGGCCATCCGGATGCTGAAGTTCGCATTCAACGCGGTCGACGACGGCATGGTGGGCCAGCAGGTGTTCGCCGGCGAGGCGACACGGCTCGCGTACGGCACGGACGAGGCGGTGGAGGGCAGGGACTCCTTCCTCGAGAAGCGCGAGCCCGACTGGTCGCCCTACCCGTGGCAATACTGAGCGGGCTGTGGTGGGCAGAACTCCGCAAGATCACGCCGCAAACCAGGGAAACCGGCGCATTCACGCCGATGATCGAGCTGTCTTGAGGAGTTCTGCAGAGGGATGAGGCTCGAACCTGTCATCGGAGACGACCCCCGCGACATCGTGCGCGCACTCAAGAGCGCGCTCCACGGCGCCGGCCCCGCACTCGGCCTCGGCCTGGTCAGCACCCTGCCGGGGGAGGTGCCCTCCGGTACGGCCGTGGTCGTCACGACATCCGGCTCGACGGGTGTGCCCAAGAGCGTCGTCCTCAGTCGCGACGCCCTGACGTCGAGTGCACTGGCGACCGCTGACCGGGTCGGCGAGGGCGCGTGGCTGCTCGCCCTGCCCGCGAGCTACGTCGCCGGGATGCAGGTGCTGGTGCGCTCGATCGTCGCCGATCGGGAGCCGGCGATCCTGAGCGGCTCGTTCACTCCGCAGTCCTTCGCGGCGGCGGCGCTGATGATGGTGTCGACCGAGAGGGGCGTGCGCGTCCCGACCTTCACATCCCTCGTGCCGGCGCAGCTCACGAGGCTGCTCGATGCCGCCGTCGACGACCAGTCGGTGCTGAGGGCGCTGCGCTCGTTCGAGACCGTCCTGGTGGGCGGGCAGGCGCTTCCGCCGATCACGCTCGAGCGGGCGGAGACCGCCGGGGTCAGGATCGTGCGCACGTACGGCTCCACCGAGACCAGCGGCGGGTGCGTGTACGACGGGACTCCGCTGCGCGGGGTGTCGCTGCGGATCGTCGACGGCGAGGTGCAGATCGCCGGGCCCACCCTTGCCGAGGGGTATCTCGGCGACCGCGAGACGACGGATGCCGTCTTCCGCCGCAGCTCCGACGGGACCCGCTGGTATCTCACCGGCGACGCCGGGCTGATCGAGGACGACGTCCTGCGCGTACGCGGTCGCATCGACAACGTCATCGTCTCGGGCGGGGTCAACATCTCGCTCGACCGGGTCGAACGGGTGGTGCGCGAGGTGCCGGGGCTCGAGTCGGCTGTCGTCGTCGGCGTTCCGGATGCTCGCTGGGGCGAGGCATCCGTCATCGTCGTCCCTCGGGGCGAGGCCCTCAGGCGCAGCGAGTCCGTTCAGCTCGAAGAGGCCCGGACCGCCGTGGCGAAAGCGATCGGATCTCATGCGCGACCGTCTCGCCTCGTGCTCGTCGACGACCTGGCGGCGCTGCCGAGCGGCAAGCCCGACCGCGAGGCCATCCGCGCGGCGGTCGCCGCGCTGCACTGATCGCGGCGCTATTCGGACCGCCCTATTCGGGCGGAGTCATTGGCCCGGTCTGCACCACGCAGAACCGGTTGCCCTCGGTGTCTTCGAGCACGACCCAGTCCGCGTCGTCGGGGTAGGCGTCCCAGTCCACCTCCTTGCCGCCGAGCCCCAGCAGGCGCTGGATTTCGGCTGCCTGGTCCTCCGCGTAGATGTCGAGATGGATGCGGGGCGGGTAGTGCTGGGGATACCCGGTCACCGACAGCGCGAGGCTCGCACCCGGAGCATCCCAGCTCTTCTTGTACGGGGGGTCGAGGATGACCCAGTCCTCCGAAGGCTCGCTGCGGTTGACATAGCCGAGCGCGGCTCGCCAGAAGTCGCCCGCACGCTGGATGTCCTCGACGGTCAGCACGATCGATCCGATGGTCAACATGGGCTCAGTTTCGGCGTGCTCCGGCGTGTGCGCCAAGGGGCTTGCGAGAGCGCGATTGTCCACATAGACGGGCGGACGGCCACCGATGCACCGTCGCGGGCCGTAGGATCCTCCTCGTGGCAGGCACCTCCAGCAAGAAGCGCAAGAACTCCGGACCTCACAGGCAGCCCTCGCGCGGAAACCCGCAGAAGGTGCACGAATCGCGCGATCCGCGGCACATCGAACCCGCGACGAGCCGCGACTGGATCGCCGCCGCCCGCCTCCGGACACTGCCCCTCGCCTTCACGCCGATCCTGATCGGCACCGGCGCGGCGATGCTCGTCATCGACGAGTTCCACTGGGTGATCGCGCTGTTCTGCCTGATCGTCGCGGTCGCCCTGCAGATCGGCGTGAACTACGCGAACGACTACAGCGACGGCGTCCGCGGGACGGACGACCATCGCGTCGGTCCCCAGCGGCTGACCGCATCCCGCAAGGTGAAGCCGCGCGCGGTGCTCTCGGTCGCCCTGCTCTTCTTCGCGATCGCGGCGGTCGCGGGCCTCGCGATCACGATCCGCACGCAGCAGTGGTGGATGATCGCCGTCGGCGCGGTGTGCATCCTCGCTGCCTGGTTCTACACCGGCGGCAAGCGCCCATATGGCTATTACGGCCTTGGTGAGCTCTTCGTCTTCGTCTTCTTCGGACTTGTCGCGACCCTCGGGACCACCTGGGTGCAGGCGTTCGCGCTGCCGCAGGAGGCGTGGTTCGGCGCCGTGGGAGCAGGCCTCCTCGCCTGTGCGGTGCTGCTCGCGAACAACCTGCGCGACATCGACCAGGACCGCAAGGCCGGCAAGCGCACGCTCACCGTCCTCATCGGCCGCACCGCGACGCGCTGGGTGTTCACCGTGTTCGTCCTGGCGGCCTTCGGCATCGCCGTCTACCTCGCGGTGTTCTACCCGATCGCGTGGCTGACCCTGCTGGCGCTGCTGGCAGGCCTCCCGGCGATCCTCATCGTCTGGACCTACCGCGACCCGCGCGAGCTCGTCGTGGCCCTCGGACTCACGTCGCTGACATCCGTCGCGTACGGCGCGTTCCTCTTCTGGGCCTTCGTCGGCTGATCAGTCGCGCGATCCGGATTCCGCGTCGGCCGCGGAGTCCTCGATGTTCTCGTCACTCGCAGCGGCCTTGGCCTGCGCGCGGCGCTCGGCGAGTCCGGCCGAGACCTCGTCGAGGGGCCCCCGCAGGAACAGCAGCGAGAGGCTGAGGCCGATCAGGGCGGCGAAGATGGCGGCGAGCCAGTAGTACTGCTGCATGACCGGGAAGAGCATCAGGATGCCGAACGGCACCAGGAACGCCAGCAGCCGCAGCACGGTGTAGACGAGTGCGGAGCGTGGTTTCACGCCACAATTCTAGGTCGCCCCCGCAGCTCCGCCTCTCGTCGGGGCCGAACCGGAGGCGACGGTTGCATCACGACCGGGCCACGAGGGCGTGAGCCGCCTAGGATGGAAGCGTGGTACGGGTGCTGCTCATTCTGGCATTGGTGGCGACCGCCTTCTGGGTCTTCACCATCGTCGACTGCGCCGTGCAGCCCCCCACCCGGCACCGGGGTGTCAGCAAGCCCGTCTGGGTCCTCATCGTGGTGCTGCTGCCGGTCCTCGGCGGAATCCTGTGGCTCGCGATCGGCCGTTCGCACCGCGCGAGCCGGCTGGTCGCCCGCGCCCCTGACGACGACCCCGAGTTCCTCGAGCGCATCGGCACCGTCAGCGACCAGGACGAGCGCATCCGGCGCCTCGAAGAGGAGCTGGCGCAGCTCGACGCCGAAGACGACGACCCGAAGTGGACGACCCCGCCGACTCCCGGCGGAGCCGCCGCCGCACCCGGCGCACCCGCGGTCGAGCCGCCTGTCCGTCCCGGCGACGGCGACGACGACAGCCGCGGTCAGCGCGGGGCCGTCGGCTGACCGTGACGGACGGAGCACGGGCCGCCGCACCGGCCACCGATGCCGCGGCCGCGCTCCTCTGCCGTCTCGTCGAGCTCGGCGTCGCCCATATCGTCCTCAGTCCCGGATCCCGCTCGCAGTCACTGGCCCTCGTCGCCGCCGAGTTCGAGCGCCGCGGAGCCGTGCAGCTGCACGTCCGCATCGACGAGCGCGTGGCCGGCTTCACGGCTCTCGGCATCGGACGTGACACGCGCACGCCGGCGGTCGTGATCTGCACATCGGGCACCGCGGTCGCCAACCTGCTCCCCGCCGCGCTCGAAGCGCACCACGCGGGGGTTCCGCTGCTGCTGCTGACGGCAGACCGGCCTCCGGAGCTCCGCGGTGTCGGGGCCAACCAGACGACGCGCCAGCCCGGCATGTTCGCGCCCACCGTGCGCTATGAGACCGATCTGCCGGTGCCGGAGACCACCGACGACGACGGCGACGGCGAGCAGAGCCTCATGATGCGCGCGGTCGCCGACGAGGCCTTCGCGGCGGCGCTGGGCGCGGGGCTGCGCTCACCCGGGCCGGTGCACCTGAACCTGCCGTATCGGGAGCCGCTCGCGGGCGACCTCCCCTCGTGGCTCGGTGTGCCGGCTGCCGAGCTGACGGCCGCCGTCGACGAGGATCCGGACGGTCCGCCCGTCGAGAGCGCGGCCGAGGACGAGGCGTCCGGTGCGCTCTATCAAGGCGGCGGCGGGATCGGCGAGTCCGATGTGCCACTGGACCCGGACGACGATCCGTTCGTCCTCATGCGCGGTCGGCGCACGATCGTTTTCGCCGGAGCGGATGCCGGCCCCGACGCCGAGCATCTCGCCCACATCGGCGGCTGGCCGCTCGTGGCGGAGATCGTCAGCGGAGCGAGATTCGGCCGCAATCTGGTTCACGGCTACCGCTCGCTGCTCACCGATCCGGCGCTCGGCGGCCGCATCGAGCGGGTGGTCGTGCTCGGACACCCCACGCTCAGCCGCGAGACCGCGGCGATCCTCGCCGACCCCGAGGTCGAGGTGGTCGCCCTCCGCGGCCCTGGCGAGCCGCTGAACCTCAACGGCGTGACGAGCGCCGTCGATGTCGTGGCGGTCGCCACGGGCGAGCCCGACCGCGAGTGGCTCGGTGCGTGGCTGCAGGCGTCGCGTGCGGCATCCGTCGATCTGGCACCGCCGGCTCCGGATGCGGAGGGGCTCGCCTCCGTCGTGCCGGGGGAGCGCCTCGGCGCGATCGCGGCGGAGCTGGCGGCCGTCCGCACCCCGCTCGACCGAGCGGGACTCGTCGACGCCGTGTGGCGCGCCACGTGGCCGCACGATCGCCTCGTCTTCGGGTCGTCGCGGCTGGTGCGCGTCGCCGACGCGGTGCTCGGCGGAAAGAAGGTGCCGGTGCATGCGAACCGCGGGCTCGCCGGCATCGACGGCACCATTGCGACTGCCGTCGGGATCGCCCTGGCGAGCCAGTCGGGCGGAGCGCCGGGTGTGACCCGAGTGCTGCTCGGCGACCTCGCGCTGCTCCACGACGCCGGCGCTCTGTTGCTTCCCCCGGCCGAGCGGGAGCCCCGCATCCAGGTGATCGTCGGCAACGACGGCGGCGGCACGATCTTCGACGATCTCGAGGTTGCTGGAGTGGCGGGTCGCGAGGCGATGGACCGCGTGCTGTACACACCCCACTCCGTGCGCCTCGAGCACCTCGCCATCGCCTTCGGATGGGAGTACCAGCGGGTCACGACTCGTGCGGCGCTCGACCAGGCGCTCACGTCGCCCGTGGGCGGGCGTCAGCTCATCGAAGTGCCGCTCGCCCGATGACGGCAGCGCGGCTCATCGAAGTCGCGTCTATCCGGGGATGGCACCCGGGCGACATGATGGGCTCATGATCGCGATCAGCCAGAAGCATTGGAAGGACGACGTCGGGGAGATCCTGCGCGTGCGCGAGGGATTCGTGCTCGAAGACGTCGACCAGGGAAGCACCCCGGGGTACAAGAAGAACAAGTCCCACGCCGCCGACGACCTCGCCTCGGGCGCCGACCAGCTCGACGAATACCAGGAGCGGCTGTTCGCGCAGAGTCGCGTGGACGCGACCCGCGCCTCGGTGCTCCTCGTCCTGCAGGCGATGGACTCTGCGGGAAAGGGCGGGATCCTGCGGCACGTCGTGGGCTCGGTCGATCCGCAGGGGGTTCAGATCACCGCGTTCAAGAAGCCCACCGACGAGGAGCTGCGTCACGACTTCCTGTGGCGGGTGAAGCAGCGAGTTCCGGAGCCCGGCATGATCGGCGTCTTCGACCGCTCGCACTACGAGGACGTGCTGATCGGCCGGGTGCGCGAACTCGCGGAGCCCGATGAGCTCGAGCGCCGCTACGGCGCCATCAACCGGTTCGAGAAGAAGCTGACCGAGGGTGGCACACGCGTCGTGAAGGTCATGCTCCACATCTCGCGCGACGAGCAGAAGAAGCGGCTCATGAGGCGGCTCGAGCGGCCCGACAAGCACTGGAAGTACAACCCGAACGACGTGGCGGAGCGCGCACTCTGGCCGAAGTACATGGAGGCGTACCAGACCGTCTTCGAGCGGACTTCCACCCATCACGCCCCATGGTTCGTCGTGCCCGCCGATCACAAGTGGTATGCCCGCATCGCGGTGCAGCACCTGCTGCTCGAGGCCCTCGAAGACATCAATCCTCGCTGGCCGGCCGCGCCGTACATGATCGACGTCGAAAAGGCGCGCCTCGCAGCGACCTGACGCCGGCCGGGTCACACCTCGCCGCGCGCGCTCCAGGCGGTCGCGGTGATGGTGAACGGCGCGCTCGGAAGCAGCTCCTCGCATCGCGCCCGGACTGCCGTCCGCTCCTCCTCCGACAGCGCGGCCAGCTGTCTGCCGGCGGGGGAGACGCCGAAGGTGTACGGCGTCCACCACTCGTCGAATGTCGCGTAACCGACCCCGACGAGCAGCTCCGAGCTCTCCACCGCGCGGCACCCGGCGGTGGTGAGCAGATCGGCGAGGTCACCCTCGTGCGCGCCCGCGCGCTGCGACTCGTCGTCGATGCCGGTGACCACCGAGCCGAGCGCGGAGAAGAAGACGCTCTGCGGCGCGCGTCCGCCGGCGAAGTCCCAGACGCAGGCAGCGACCACACCGCCGGCGCGAGTCACGCGGACCATCTCGCGTGCGCCGGCAGCGGCATCCGTCATGAAGTGCACCACCAGCGAAGCCAGCGCGGCGTCGAACGTGTCGTCGTCGAATGGCAGGTGCTCCGCCACGCCATGACGGATGTCCGCCCACGGGTGCCGGGCGCTCGCGGCGGCGACGAAGCTCTCCGACGGGTCGACGCCCGAGACCTCCGTCTCGCCGAATCGCCGCGCCAGTTCTGCGGTCAGGGCGCCGGGTCCGCAGCCCACGTCGAGCGCGCGTCCGCGGGTGGGCAGGCGCGCGCTGGCGGCGAAGAGCGCGGCGAGCGGCCGGGAGTACCGGCCCATGAAACTGTCGTACGCCTCGGCGGCGACGTCGAACGACATGCGTCGCAGTCTACGCCGCGCGAGTTGATCGGATAGAGAACATTGTTGAGTCAAGTAGTTGATGTGATACAGTACCTGTCATGACACAGGATGACGCCTTCGCCGCCGACCTGTTGCGTGGGCATACCGACACGATCGTGCTCGGCGTACTGCGAGGCGGCGACCGCTACGGCTTCGAGATCTACAAGGAGATCCGGGATGCCACCGGCGGAGACCACGAGATCAAGGAGGCGACGCTCTATGCGACATATCGCCGGCTCGAGAAGGACGGGCTCGTCGAGTCCTACTGGGGCGACGAGACCCAGGGCGGCCGCCGCAAGTACTACAAGATCACTGATGCCGGACGAGCCGTCTACCGCGGCAATGTCGCTGCCTGGGTCGCCACGCGACGGGTCATCGACGCACTCCTGGATCTGAAGAGCACCGACGTTAAGGAACAGCAATGAACGCCGACATCCACCGCCTCCTCGACGAGGCCTTCGCAGGCGTCGAGATGACGCCGGACGCGCAGGACCTCAAGGAGGAGGTGCGCGCGAACCTCGTCGCCCGCACCGCAGAGCTCGAGGCGGCGGGCACCTCCTCATCGGATGCCGCACGCCAGGCGATCACAGAGCTCGGCGACGTCCGCGTGCTCCTCGACGCGGACGAGACCTCCGCTCCGAACGACTCGTACACGGCCATGCAGCTTCGTCACCGCGTGCGCCCCAAGACCGGCTTCGTCGTGCGTGTCGTGGTCTGGTCGCTGGGCTTCGTCGTGCTCTTCACGCTCGCCGTGCTCGGCGCGACCGGCGTCCTGCCGCTGCCGGTCGGCGCTCTCATCGGCCTCCTCGGCTTCGCATCGACCGGCCTCGGCCTGGTCGTGGGGGACTCGCTCTCGCAGGAGACGACCACGAACCACCCGATGCCGCAGGGGCGCGCAGGCGGCTACGCGCTCGCTACGTTCCTGGCCATGTTCGGCCTGGGATTCGGCGGACTCGTCGCCCTCGGTCAGCTGCCGATGTGGTGCATCGTGTTCGCGGCGCTGGGCGTCATCGCCTCGATCATCCTGTTCGCCTTCCTCGGCGCCTCGCAGACCAACCGTCACAAAGCGTGGGTGCGGCAGGCGCAGCACGAGGCGACGCAGGCGCCCAACCGATTCGAGGAGGAGCCCGAGACCGCCGCCCGGTTCGGGATCTACACCGCCGTCATCTGGCTCGTGACGTTCGGCATCATCGCCGTGCTGATCTTCACAGTGGGGTGGTGGTGGGCGCCCCTCGCCTTCATCGGCGGCTTCGCCGCCATGATGATCCTCCTCGCCCGCATGCTGTTCGGCGCCAAGAAGTCCTGAACCCCGGCCCGGGTCCGGGCCGCTCCACCTTCCCAGAATGAAAGGGATGCTTCGCCATGCCTGAAAGCAACACCGCCGCGATCGTCGCGGACGAACTCGTCAAGGTCTATCGGAACCGCCGCACCGAGGTGCGCGCCGTCGACGGGCTGAGCTTCACCGTCCCGCAAGGCCGCGTGTTCGGCCTGCTGGGTCCGAACGGCGCAGGAAAGTCCACCACCACCAAGATCCTCACGACCCTGTCGGCACCCACCTCGGGCACCGCCCGTGTCGCCGGGCACGACGTGCGCCGTGCCGCCACCGCGGTGCGCAGCGCGATCGGCTACGTCTCGCAGGGATCGAGCAACGACCCGGTGCTGAGCGCTCGCGAGAACCTCGAGATCGCCGCACGCCTTCGCGGCGCCTCATCAGCCGACGCGCGTGCCCGCGCCGGGCAGCTGCTGGCGGACTTCGGTCTCGCCGATGCTTCCCGCCGCGCGGTCAGCACCCTCTCCGGAGGGATGCGGCGACGTCTCGATGTCGCGACCGCTCTCGTGCACCGCCCCTCCGTCCTCTTCCTGGACGAACCGACCACCGGACTCGACCCCGAGGCGCGTGCCGTGATGTGGGCCGAGATCCGCCGGCTGTCGGGGGAGGAGGCGCTCACCGTCGTGCTCACCACGCACTACATGGAGGAAGCCGACCGGCTCGCCGACGAGCTGCTGATCGTCAACGGCGGTCGCGCAGTCGTGCAGGGCACGCCTGAGCAGCTCAAGCTCGCGCTGCACGGCGACTCAGTCCGGGTCTCGCTGATCGAACCCGACCCGGTCGCCGTCCGAGTCGCCGTCTCAGGCCTCCCCGGTCTCCGCGACATCCTCGTCGAGGCGTCCGGCGTGGGCGGCACCCTGGCGGCACGCACCGACGACGCGTCGGCTGCGGTCGGCTCGGTCATCGCCGCACTGGACGCAGCGGGCATCCGCTACGGGCAGGTCGCGGCATCCCACCCCACCCTCGACGACGTGTACCTGCACTTCGTCGGCCACACCTTCGGCGACGCCGGGCCGGCGCCCGTCCTCCAGGCAGGAGCAGCAGCATGACCGCCATCACCCTCACCGCTGTCAGGCCGGTACGAGCCGGATGGTTCACTCAGGCCGGGCAGGTGCTGCGCCGCTGGATGATCTCGACGTGGCGTCAGGCGTGGGGGCCCGTCATGTCGCTCGTGCAGCCCATCATCTGGATCCTGCTCTTCGGCTCAGTCTTCTCATCGCTCGGCGCTCTGCCGCAGTTCGGCGGCGCCGGATACATCGACTACCTCGTCCCCGGCATCCTCATGATGACCGTGCTGTACTCCGGCGCCTGGGCGGGCACCGGGTACATCGACGACATCAACTCCGGGGTCATGGACCAGTACCTCACCTCGCCGGTGTCGCGCACGGCCATCATCTCCGGCCAGCTCGCCCAGCAGCTGATCATCAACGTCGCGCAGTCGCTCGTGGTGCTCGGCATCGGCTGGCTCGGCGGCGCACGCTACCCGGGGGGCGTCGGCGGCATCCTCATCGCGCTCGTGATCGCCACACTGCTCGCGACGATCTTCTGCTGCGCCTCCACCGCGGTGGCGCTGACCGCTCGCAGCCAGATCGCGCTCATCAGCCTGTCGCAGCTCATCGTGCTGCCGGCGACCTTCCTGTCGACCACGATGATGCCGGCGGACCTGATGCCGGAGTGGGTGCAGAACGTCTCGCGCTGGAACCCGATGACCTGGGCGGTCGAACTCGGGCGCGGCGGCCTGAACGGCGACCTTCCGGGCAGCGCCGGGTGGCAGACCGCCGGTCTGGTGGTGCTGGGCGGACTCGCGTTCGTCTGGGCCGTCCGTTCCATCCGGGCATACCAGCGCTCGGTCTGATCGCCTGCGGCCCGACCGCCATGTCCCACTTGGGCCGGACTGAAGCACTCAGCATCCGGCCCAAGTGGGACATCGACGTCGGGCGCGGGGAACCAAGCGACGTCCTACGCTGAATCGGTGAGCAGACCCGCTGATCCGGTCCGCGCCGTCGCGGACGCGTATGTCGCCGAACTCGCTCGACACGAACCGGATGCTGCGCAGGCGCTCGGTCTGCACACTGCGCCGCCGCTGCCCGACCTCGGACCCGCGTGGCTCGAGCGCAAGTACTCGCTGCAGGGCGAGATCATCGCAGCACTCGACGCGCTCCCGCCCGAGGGCGGGGACCCGGTGCTGCGAGCCGCACTGCGCGAGCGGCTGGAGCGGGAGGGGCTGCTCTTCGACACCGGCTTCACCCCGCGCCTGGTGGCCGGGCTCGCGACACCCGTGCACCTGGTGCGCTATGCCTTCGAAGGGCTCACCATCACGGCGGATGCCGCGGGCGATGCGCTCCTGGCGCGGCTCGAAGCAGCACCGGCCGCTGTCCGGCAATACGGGGACTCGCTGCGGTGGGCGCGCGACAACGTGGCGCGATTCACCGGCACAGGCATCGCGCCGGTGCGCCAGATCGACACGCTCATCGCTCAGGTGGAGGCGTGGATCGCCGCCGACTGGTTCGGCTCTATCCCCATCGAAGGCGGGGCGGATGCCGCGGCCCACGAGCGCGCGAGGGAGGCCGCCGACCAGATCGGGGCCGCCCTCGCCGAGCTCGTCTCGCTGCTGCGCGACGAACTCCGCCCGCTCGCTCCGACCATCGACGGGGTCGGTGAGGACGTGTACGTCGATCTGGCCACCGCCATGCTCGGCGCGCAGATCGACCTCGCCGAGACCTACGCCTATGGGTGGTCGGAACTCGATCGGCTCGTCGATGAGGCCCGCTCGCTCGCGTCGGAGCTCGGCGGTGCCGGGGAGCATCCGGTGCAGGATGCCGCGAGCCGCCTCGACGCAGACGTTCGCTACCGCCTCGAAGGGGTCGATGCGATCCGCGCGTGGCTGACGCAGCGCGTGGCCGAGACGACCGAGGCGCTGGGGCCGGCGTTCGACCTTCCGGACAGCATCCGCGATGTCGAATGCCTCGTGTCCGAGGCGGCCTCGGGGGTGGTGTACTACACGCCCGGAGCGCCGGACGGATCCGTGCCCGGACGCATCGTGTGGACCATCCCGAGCGGCGTCCCGGTGGCGGCGACGTGGCAGGAGGTCACCAGCGTGCACCATGAGGGGCTGCCCGGGCACCACCTGCAGTTCGTCGTGACGGCGTCCTATCCCGATCTGCACCCGTGGCAGCGTCACCTGTGCCACATCCACGGATACGCGGAGGGGTGGGCGCACTATGCCGAGCAGCTCGCCGCCGAGCTGGGCCTGATTCGCGATCCCGCCGAACGCCTCGGGCTCGTGCTCGGCCAGATCTGGCGATCGGTGCGCATCGTGGCCGACATCGGCCTGCACACCGGCTGGCCCGTGCCCGCAGGGTCACCCGTGCCGGACCGGGAATGGACGCCGGACCTCGCCCGCCGCATGCTCGTCGAACTCGCCCTGGTCGAGCCCACCCTCGCCGGCTTCGAGGTCGATCGCTATCTCGGCTGGCCTGGCCAGGCTCTCGCGTTCAAGGTCGGCGCCCGACTGTGGCACGAGGCGCGGGCGGCTTCCATGGCCCGCCTCGGACAGGACTTCTCGCTGCGGCGGTTCCACCGGGACGCACTCGGACTGGGCCCCATGGGGCTCGAGCCGCTGCGCGCGCTGCTCACCTCCGGCTGATCACAGGCTGCGATGTCCCACTTTGGCCGGACTGGAGCCCCCGAAGTCCGGCCCAACTGGGACATCGATGTGGCGCCTGCGGTCTCCAGGACGAGCGCTCACGCCAGGGCGTCGACGATCGGCCGGAACTTCACGCGCGTCTCGAGCAGCTCGGTCTCGGGATCGCTGCCCGAGACGATGCCGGCCCCGGCATGGGCGACGACCGGGATCGTGCCGGAGTGTCCCGCGCCGTTGCGCTGCGGCTCGGCGCCGATCTGGGCGCAGCGCAGGGCGATCGCCCATTCGCCGTCGCCATGCGCGTCCACCCAGCCGACCGGACCGGCGTACCGGCCCCGGTCGAACGGCTCGAGCCGGCGGATCAGCTCGATCGCGGCATCCGTCGGGGTCCCTGCGACAGCGGCGGTCGGATGCAGCGAAGCGACGAGGTCGAGTGCCGACGCGTGGTCCGCCAGCTCGCCGGCCACGTCGGTCGCGAGGTGCCAGAGGTTCGGCAGCTCGAGCGGGAACGGCTCGTCGTCGGCGCGGAGCGCGTGCGTGTGCGATGCGAGCGAATCGAGCACGCTCTGCACGGCGTAGCGGTGCTCCTCGATGTCCTTGCTGCTGTGCTCCAGGGCGAAGGATGCCGCGGCATCGCCGTCGGCGTCGGCACCACGGGGGAAGGTACCGGCCAGCACCCGGGCCGTGACGCTGCCGCCCGAGACCGTCACCAGCGTCTCCGGGCTCGCCCCGATGAGGCCGTCGACCGCGAACGTCCAGGTGTCGGGATAGCCCGTCGAAAGCGCGCGAACGAGCCTGCGAAGATCTGCGCTCGCCGGCACGGTGCCGATCAGGTCGCGCGCGAGCACGACCTTTCCGACCTCGCCCGCGGCGATCGCGTCGATGCCCGCGCGCACGGCGGCCTGGTATCCCTCGGGGTCGAGCGCACCGGGTCCGAGCGTCGCGGACCAATACGGGCCATACGGGATCGCCTGGAGGTCTGGCTCAGGAAGGCTCGTGGTCGTCGAGCGGATGCGGGTGACCCACGCGCGTCCGTCGCGCCGGCCGAGGATCGCGCGAGGGACGATGAGCCGGCTCGACGAGCGAGACCGCGTGTCGAAGGCGAGAGCGCCGAACGCGACAAGGCCGGTGCCGTGGAGTCCGACCGGATCGTCGATCTCTGCGTCGGCGGCGATGCGGCGCCAGGCGTCGGCAGGGGACTGCAGGTTCTCGGGGTCGTCCCCGCCGCGCGCGCCACCCGCCTCGTATCCGGCGACCATGCCCCCGAGTCCGATGATTCCGTCGCTGCGGCGCAGCCACGCCAGCGGCGATCGCGGATCGGCGAACGCGAGCAGATCATCGATGGGGTCGATCTCGCGGGTCTCGACCAGCAGTCGCGTCGGGCGAGGCAGGTCGGTCACCTCTCAAGCCTAGAGTCGAGTCGGGTCAATGCGAGCATCGCGAGCGTTGATGCGACTGCGACTCTAGATCGTGTCTCGATACATCGCTTCGCGACACTCGACAACCGGCGAGCGAAGCACGCGTATCGAGATCTCCCGCGGAAATAGACTCGCAACCGTGACCGACGCTGCGCTCCCCACCCGACCTGAACCCGGCACGCGGTTGATGTTCCGCTGGCGAAAATGGGACGGCGGGCTCCACTGGGTGCACGAGTGCGTCTACCTCGGCAGCGATCGCTGGGGCGAGTGGTTCGGCCAGCTGCCTGGGTGGGACAGCGCGCGTCCCGGTCGTGTCGTCGTGCCGCGGCATCCGAACGTCACTCTCATCCCGCCGAGCGGAGATTACGCGTTCACCCGGAATGCGGCGCCGCACGACACCCGGACTTACATCGACATCGCGTGGGACGTGCGGTTCGACGCCGGCGAGCCCAGCGGCATCGACATGGATCTCGACGTCGTCGACCGCGAGGGCCTCGGCGTCTACATCGACGATCAGGACGAGTGGGACGAGCATCGGGTCGCCTACGGCTATCCGCTCGACATCGTGGCGCGGCTCGAAGCGCTCGCCGTCGACCTCGAGCGGCAGGTGAAGGCAGGGGCGGCGCCGTTCGACGACGCGACCGCCGACGCGTGGCTGGAGCGCCTCGCAGCGCTCGATCTCGGGGCGTCCTGACTCTGCCCGCGAGCGGCGCCTAGACTCGACGCGTGAGCCCGACGACGCCAGAGCACGAGCCCAATCGCGCCGATCTGCACAAGGATCCGGCCCGCGTGAGCGGCATGTTCGACGAGGTCGCCGCGGGGTACGACCGCACCAACACGGTGCTCAGCATGGGGAACGACCGCTTCTGGCGCGCGGCGACGACGCGAGCGGTCGCACCGCGTCGGGGCCAGCGCATCCTCGATCTGGCAGCCGGCACCGGCGCTTCGAGCGTCTCGCTCGCCCGCAGCGGCGCGACCGTCATCGCGGCCGACTTCTCGCCCGGCATGATCGCCGAAGGAAAGCGGCGCCACGGCGCAGGATCGCCGGGTGGCGGCATCCCGAACCTGTCCTTCGTGCAGGCGGACGCGACCGACCTGCCCTTCGGCGACGGTGAGTTCGACACGGTGACGATGTCGTTCGGACTTCGCAACTTCAACGACCCGAAGCGCGCCCTGCGGGAGCTCTACCGCGTCACGAAGCCGGGGGGCCGGCTCGTCGTCTGCGAGTTCTCGCACCCGCCGTCGCGCACGTTCAACGGCCTGTACCGCTTCTACAACAATCGCGTGCTCCCGGTCGTGGCGAAGTCCGTGAGCTCGAACGCTGAGGCCTACGACTACTTGAACGAGTCGATCCGCGACTGGCCTGACCAGCACACGCTCTCGGCCTGGATCCGCGAAGCCGGCTGGACGGATGTGGCGCATCGCAACCTCTCGCTCGGGATCGTCGCACTGCACCGGGCGAAAAAGCCCTGATCGTCTGCCCACAAGCGCTGGCGGCGATGTGCGGCGGCGCGGGCGGCGGGACCCCGTGGCGCGCCGGTAGGCTGTGTAGGTGACTCCCTCAGCGTCGGACGCGCGGCTCGCGGGCAAGCTGGGCCTCACCGACCGCATCTTCGCCGGTCCCCGGTCGCGCAGGCTGCTGAACCGCGTCGAGGAGGGGCTCGACCGGGTCGATCGCAGCCTCGAGCGTGAGCTCCGGGTCACCGATGCGCTCGCCGACGCGACCAGCCGGTATCTCTACGAGGCAGGCGGCAAGCGGCTGCGGCCGGTGCTGGCACTCCTGTGCGCGCAGTACGGTGACGGGGCGACAGACGAGGTCATCGACGGGGCGACGGCGCTGGAGATGACCCACCTCGGCTCGCTGTACCACGACGATGTGATGGATGCCGCGGACAAGCGCCGCGGGGTCCCCAGCGCACACGCGGTGTGGGGCAATAGCGTCGCGATCCTCACGGGAGACCTGCTGTTCTCGCGCGCGAGCCAGATCATGGCGCGGCACGGCGAGCGGGCCATCCACCTGCAGGCGAACACGTTCGAGCGTCTCGTACTGGGCCAGATGCACGAGACCGTCGGACCGCAGGCGGGCGAGGACCCGGTGGCCTTCTACCTGCAGGTGCTGTCCGACAAGACCGGCTCGCTCATCGCCGCCGCCGCGCAGGCCGGCGTGGTCTTCTCCAACGGCCCTCGCGAGTTCGAAGATCCCCTCGTGGTCTTCGGCGAGAAGGCCGGCGTCGCCTTCCAGCTTCTCGACGACGTCCTCGACCTGTCGGCCGACGCGCAGGAGACGGGCAAGGTTCCGGGCACCGACCTGCGTGCGGGCGTGCCGACCATGCCGTATCTCGTGCTCGGCCAGCGCACCGATGGCGCCTCTGTCGAACTCCACCAGCGCATCGACGACGGCGTCGCGCGCATCGAGGACGGTGCCGATCCGTCCGTGCTGGACGACGCGCTCTCCGAACTGCGCGACCATGCCGCCACCCAGGCAACCCTCGACCTCGCGCACGCGTGGTCGCGCGAGGCCGTCGATGCCCTCGAACCTCTTCCGGACGGCGCCGTCCGCGAGGCGCTCACGCGCTTCGCGCAGGCGGTCGTCGACCGATCCAGCTGACCACACCGAGAGAGCGCTCCATGACCAAACTCCGCCTCGCCATCGTGGGCGCCGGTCCCGCCGGCATCTACGCCGCCGACATCATCCTCAAGGCGGAGCGCAAGTTCGACGTCTCGATCGACCTTTTCGAGCAGCTTCCCGCTCCGTACGGGCTCGTGCGCTACGGCGTCGCGCCCGATCATCCGCGCATCAAGGGCATCGTCACGGCGCTCCGCGAGGTGCTGGACCGGGGCGACATCCGGCTGTTCGGCAATGTGCGATTCGGCGAGGACATCACCCTCGACGACCTCAAGCGCCACTACAACGCCGTCATCTTCGCCACCGGCGCCATCCGGGACACCGACCTGGACATTCCCGGAATCGATGCCGCGGGCTCGTACGGCGCCGCCGACTTCGTCAGCTGGTTCGACGGACATCCCGACGTCCCGCGCGAGTGGCCGCTCGACGCCGAGTCCGTCGCGGTGATCGGCAACGGCAACGTGGCACTGGACATCGCGCGCATGCTCGCCAAGCACGCCGAGGATCTGCTGCCGACCGAGATCCCCGACAACGTCCACGCGGGTCTCGCCGCCAGCGCGGTCACGGACGTCCACGTGTTCGGCCGGCGAGGACCGGCGCAGGTGAAATTCACGCCTCTGGAGCTGCGCGAGCTCGGCGAGCTCCGCGATGTCGACATGGTGGTCTACGACGAGGACTTCCACTACGACGACGCCTCGAAGGCGGCGATCGCCAGCAACAAGCAGGTGATGGTCATCGACCGCGTGCTGCAGTCGTGGCGCCAGCGACCCTCGGTCAACAACGCCGGGGGCGAAGCATCCCGCCGCCTGCATCTGCATTTCTATGCGAAGCCGCTCGAGATCGTGAAGGATGCCGACGGCCACGTCGCCTCGTTCCGGTACGAGCGGACGCGCCCCGACGGCGAGGGCGGTGTCGAGGGCACCGGCGAGATCCGCGAAGTCCCCGTTCAGGCTGTCTACCGCGCGGTGGGGTACTTCGGGTCGCCTCTGCCGGGAGTCCCGTTCGACAAGCGCCACGGCGTCATCCCGAACCACGAGGGCCAGGCGCTGCACAAGGACTCCAACGAGCGAGTCTCCGGCGTGTATGCGACGGGGTGGATAAAGCGAGGACCGGTCGGACTCATCGGCCACACGAAGTCCGACGCGATGGAGACCATCCGGCACGTCATCAACGACCAGGGATCATGGTGGCAGCCCGAGGATCCGTCCGAGGACTCGATCCCCGCGCTGCTCGCGGAACGGGGTGTCCGGTGGACCGACCTCGACGGCTGGCATCGCCTCGACCGGCACGAGATCGGTCTCGGCGCACCTCACGGACGCGCGCGCGTCAAGGTCGTGCCCCGTGACGAGATGGTGACGATCTCGCGCGACTGATCGCTGCGGCGCCCGCAGGTGTTCAGCGGCGGAAGACCACCGCGATCCTGCCGAGCCTGCGTTCCTTGTGGTTGAGCTCGACTCGCAGCAGGAGACGCCTGCGGAAGGCGCGGATCGCAATCCTCTCGACGGCTCGCTCTGTCGACTGCAGTCTGTGAAGCTCACCGCAGACCGACAGGACGAAGCCGGTGAAGTCACCGAAGCAGTCGTAGTCGACCTCGACCACCTTGCCGATCAGCCGGGTCCGGCCGCCTCTGCCCTTGGTGATCCGCCGCCAGGGATCGTCGGCGGAGGCGGGCACGAGAGTCGGATCCACCCCGAGGGCGGTCACCTGCCGGGCGGTCTGTGAGACGTAGCGATCGAACACCGGGCGCCAGCTGTCGGTGGCCGGGATCCCGGTCTGGATGTAGCGGAGCACCGCCAGGTTGCGCACCACTCGCCTGGTCAGCTGCTTGCCCTGAGAGACGTTCACCTGGATCTGGAACGCCCCGATCACCTTCCGCGCCGAGAGGGTGATGGATCCCCGGATGTTCTCCTCACGCGCGGGGGCCGCGACCCGGCCAGCGCTGCGCGACACGCGCGTGGTGCCCGAGTGCTGCTGCACGTCGATGGTGAACCTCTCGCCCGCGCGAACCGTGTCGGGCAGGCGGAGCGTGAGCAGACCCGGTGCCACCGGCCGGCTGTGTGCGGGAATGGGAAGGAAGCTGATCGCTCCGACCTCGCACGCCACGGTGTGCTCGTCCACTCGAGTCACCGTGACTGCGTCCCCTCCCTTCGCCCGCGCCAGTTCGACGATCTCGTCGGCGCTGAAGTCGGGGAAGTAGAGCGTCGCCTGGGTGTCGACGGGCAGACCGTTCCACCGGATGACGAGTTCATCGGCGAGCTCCTCGGCCTCCGCTCCGTCCTTCCGTTCATCGGACGGCGCGGTGCTCGGCTTGATGCTGATGGTGTGCTGCACGAGGTGGGCATCCCCGCCGCCCGGGTTGTCCGAGTCGACGATGGCCAGATTGCGCTGCGCCAGGCGGTCGCTGGAGGCCGGATTGGCCCCCAACGGGATCGGGTCGCCCGCCCCGGGCTGGAACCTCACCTCGGCCACGAGACACTGGTGGAGTCCTCGGACCAGGCTCAGTATCGACACGCGATTGGCGAACGGGCCATCCTTCTCCGGGCCGAAGGCCGCTGACAGCCGCGGCTCGGTCTGGTTGAAGTCGAGCCAGCATCCGAAGTACTCGACCGATTCCGTCGGCGCTGCGTGCACGATGGTGCGCGTGTTCCACGGATCGATCTGAGTGGCCATGCTGGCGGTGCTCGTGTCGACCCGGGGATCCGCGAAGAAGGGGATGGAGACGATCTGGCTGCCTGCGCCGCTGAAGAACGTGTTGATGCCGAGCAGGGGAGCGCTGCCGTTCGACGAGCGGCGGTAGTTCTGCACCGCGGAACCGGTGCGCGTGTCGTACGACATATCGGAATTCATGGCATTGAACATCCGGAAGAAGACCCGAACGCCGCTCGCATCCTGAGCCGCGGCGCGGTACCTCACCTTGGCTATGGCGAAGTTCAGCACGCGCTTGCCCCCGACGGTGCGAGCTGCCTCGAGGCGGCTCGCCTGCTGGTCGGTGGCAATGGCGTCGAATACCGGTGAGGACGCATTTCCGGCGGCGCGCATCTCGTTCAAGACGGCGTGCAGAAAGGTGAAGGGCGCGTTGGCGTCGCTTGCGATGTCGCCGAGCTGCACCGCGCTGTTCGCGTTGGCCTTCGCGCCCGGCTTCAGCTGGAACACCCTCAGGTCCGTGCTGATCCAGGAGGTCGGCCCGTCCAGCATGTACGGGTTCGGCTGCATGAGCAGCTGGAGCTGTGCGACGTCGCGGCGCCCGGCGAACTCCACCAGCGCGTACACCGGTCGCTGCTCGCCCTGGAAGGCGGACAGATTGGCGAAGGCGAGATCGAGCGTGAACGTGATTCGCTGCGGTGACCCCGGGCTGGCCGGATTCTGGAGCTCGGTGTTGGAGACGGATCCGGTGATCGAGGGGATGGCGGATCCATCGGCCGCGACGATCCGCACCGTCGGCTTGGACCCGGGCAGCCCGAGGCTGGCAGGACTGAACCCGTCATAGATCGCATACAGGGATGCGGGATAGGAGCTCTGAGTCTCCACTTCGAAGGAGGAGAATGAGTCGCGGTTGCTGACGATGCGGCTCTCGATCCCCAGTGCGCTCAGGGCGAGGCCGATGAAACCGGCGCAGACGTCGCGGATGATGTGCTCCATCTCGCTGTACGGCGGCTGGAACTCAGTGCCCCACTCCAGAGTGAATCCGAGCGTCTTCGACTTCGAGCTGTCGCTGAAATGCCGGCTGTATGCCCAGTCGCCATTGGTGCCCGAGGTCGGGTACAGCGAGAACGAGGGCTTGGCCACGTAGAACTTCCCTCGCACCTCCGCGAGTGTCCGCGTGAAGGCGCTGCTGAGCCTGCCCACGGCGGCGGCGTCCCCATTGGGGAGAAACTCCGAGTAGTCCCCGCCGATCAATCCGCGGTGGCCGTTGAACGAGCCGTTCGTGAAGGACTGCGCGGGGTCGTTCGTCTGTGACTCGTCATCGCCCCACGGGGTGAGCAGATCCTCGGAGTAGCTGTGAACGTCGATGTACCAGCGCACTTTGCCGATGGTGTCGTGAAGGTGGTTGATGTTCTTGGTCTCGGGTTCGCTCACCGGGGATGGGCCGTGGTAGGTGTCATCGGCCGGGTTCGATGAGCTCAGGTAGGAGTTGACCGCAGCGGGATTGAACGCGGTGGCGAAGTCCCAGAGCCAGGGCTGATTGCGATTGATGTCGACGCCGATCCGGCTCGCGACGCCGCCGCTGTTCGCCGTATTGCGGTTCTTCCGCCATCCCGAGGCGACTGTCTGCGAATAGGCGCGGCCATCGGGGTTGACGCAGGGGAAGATGATGATGTTCATCTGCTCCACGACCGCGCGCACTTCCGCGGGTGAGAAGACCTTGCCGTTGTAGGTGATGGGCCCATTGGCGGCATAGGCCGTGCAGAGGTCGGTCGCCAGATTGATCAGGATGTCGGAGCTGCCCCATTCGCGAGCGTGGACCCCTCCGGTCAGATACAGCGCCTCGACCGTGCCGGCGGGCTTCTTGCCGATCCGCAGTGCGTGCGAAGTCCGTCCCTCGAAGGTCTGATGCGGGAGCGTGATGAGCTCGCAGATGCCGGGATGCGCCCCTGCAAGTGCGACCTGTGCGGATTCGATCTCGGTCGCGTTGAGGTACGTCATCGCCCGACCGTCGTTCCGAGTCCCTGCGGAACGACGGCGCCGCCTTCGAACCTGTCGCCGACCCCTACTTCCTTCCGCCGCTCGGCGAGCCTCGCCCCGAACTCCTTGTCGAGCTCCAGGATCGTCCCGCTCTTCGCGAGGGCGGTGGCCTGCGTCTCCGAGCCGTACATCACGACAGCGAAGGTGCCGTCCTCCTGCAGTCTGGGCGGTCCGCATTCCAGCGAGATTCCCGGTACCTGGTCCAGCGCTTCCTTCAGGGCGTGCTGGTCGGCCACGGAGAGTGTGATCTTCACGAGCTTCGGCATGATGGCGTCGTCACCTTTCCCGCCGTGACCGCGCGATGCAGAGACGACGTGCAGACACCAGGAGGGCCGCGCACCGCGTCGTGATACATCCCGAATCACGAATGTGCCCCGCAGCGCAACCCCCTGTCCGCCCCTATTCCCTGTATCGCAGGGTGATGGCACTCGGCCATCGCCGGTCGAGGGAAGGGTGCGATCCATGCATCGTCGTGTCGTCCTCCGCCGTTGCGCCGGCGCTGCGGCGTCCGGGCTCGTCCTTGCGCTTCTCGGCTGCAGCACCACCGCCCAGGCCCCCGACCTCCGCGAGTTCACCGGCAGCTACGACGGGCCGCCGATCCAGCTGGAGTTCTGGAACGGGTTCACGGGTGGAGACGGTCCGTACATCCAGCAGATGATCGAGGACTTCGAGGCGGAGAATCCCGACATCGACATCCGGGCGACCACACAGGAGTGGGGTGATCTGTATCAGAAGCTGCCCGCTGCCTCATTCGCCGGCGCCGGGCCCGACGTGGGAGTCATCCACGTCGAGCAGATGGGCACCATGGTCGAACGCAGCGTGATCGTGCCCGCCGATGACATCGCGACGGCCCTGGATCTCGACGCGGAGGACTTCGCGAAAGAAGTCTGGGAGGCCGGCGAATACGAGGGTCATCGGTACGGCATCCCACTCGACGTGCACTCGCTGGCGATGTACTACAACACCGAGCACTTCGAGGCAGCCGGGATCACCGAGCCGCCGACGGATGCCGCGTCCTTCGAGGACGCGCTCAACCGTCTTCGGGATGCCGGCTACGAGACCCCGTTCTGGATGCCCTCGCTGTGGCCGGCGCACCTCATCGATCTGAGCCTGCTCTGGCAGGCGGGCGGCCAGCCGTACTCCGAAGACGGCGCAGAGGCGACATGGGACTCGACTGAAGGCGTCTCGGGACTCGAGTGGATGCGCTCGATCGTTGACGACGGCTACAGTCCCGACAACGTCGCCATCGACGCCCAATACGTCGCATTCAAGAACGGCGAGACCTCCATCACCTGGGATGGGATCTGGCAGATCAACGACTTGAAGGATTCCGGGCTCCCCTTCGCCGCCGCACCGATACCCGCAGTCGCGGGTCAGCCGGGGTTCTGGGCGAACTCCCATCAGTTCGTCCTCGGCAAGCACGCGCTCACCGATGCCGACACCGCCGATGCCGCGAAGGTGTTCATCTCCTGGATGAGCGAGAACTCGGCCGCATGGGCCGGCGCCGGCATGATCCCCGCTCGCGCTTCCGTCCGCGAGGAGACCATGCCGGGCAGCGTGCAGGAGCCGATCGCCGAACAGATCGATGCGATGCACTTCCTCCCCCCGATCCCCGGAATGGGGGCCATACAGGCAGACACCCTCGAGATCGCGGTCGCGACGGCGATGCTCGGGAACGCGCCCGCCGAGGAAGCACTCAAGAGCGAGGCCGCACGTGCGAGCGAACTCCTACGGGCGAATCTGGAGCGATTCGGAGAATGACATGACCGACCAACTCAACCGCACTTCGCCGGCGACGCGCGCCGAGGCGGCCGAACGTGCACCGGCAGTGGCGCGGCCCCGCTCGGTCCCGCCCACCACGCAGGGACGGTTCACGCCGTGGCTGTTCCTCTCGCCCTACCTGCTGCTCTTCACCGTCTTCGTGATCCTCCCGTCGGTGCTGGGCATCTGGATCAGCCTGCACGAGTGGGACTACACGCTCCCGGATCAGCCCTTCGTCGGCGGGGAGAACTACGGCGAGCTGTTCGACCCGACCTCGGTCACCTTCGAGGGGTTCTGGTCGGCCCTCCGCGCCACCGCCATCTTCACGCTGTTCAGCGTGCCCCTGCTTCTCGTGCTCCCCTTGCTGGTCGCCATGCTGATGAACCGCAAGTTCCCTGGGCGCAACTTCTTCCGTGCCGTCTACTTCGCGCCCTACGTGCTCGGTGTCGCAGTGGTGGGTCTGCTCTGGCGGTACCTCCTCGACAGCAACATCGGGCTCGTGAACTTCTACCTCGGAGTATTCGGGCTCCCGAGCGACATTCCGTGGACCACCTCCGTGCCGGAGGCGTGGGTCGCCCTCGTCGGCGTGACGGTGTGGTGGACGCTCGGCTTCAATTCGGTGATCTACCTCGCCGCCCTGCAGGACATCCCGGCCGAGCTCTACGAGGCCGCCTCGGTCGACGGTGCCAGCCGCTGGCAGAAGTTCACCAACGTGACCCTTCCCGGGCTGCGGCCCATCCTCTCGTTCGTCACCATCACGACTCTCATCGCATCCGTGAACATGTTCGGGCAGTCCTACATCATCACGCAGGGCGCCCCGGGCCGCGAGACGCGCACCGCGATCTATCAGATCGCCGAGACGGGGCTGCGCAACTACCAGATGGGGGATGCCGCGGCGATGAGCTACGTCCTCACGATCCTTCTCCTCATCGTCAGCGTCGCGGTGTTCTGGCTGTTCCGTGAACGCAGAGACGCCTCGACCAAGGCGGGAGCACAGAAATGACCGTCACTCGTACCCGCACCGACGCGGCCGCAGTCGCGGCGGAGCCTCGTGATGACAGCACGCCAGGCACCGAGAAGAATCGCCGTTCGACGGGTCAGCGATGGGCGCGCGCAGCGCAGTACGTGCTGCTCGCCCTGCTGGCCTTGATCTACCTGAGCCCGATCCTCTTCATGATCTCGACCTCGTTCAAGACCCGTGCGGATGCCGCAGGCATCCCGCCGACCTGGATCCCGAACCCGTTCTCCACACAGGCGTACGAGAGCATCCTGACTTCCAGCGGCACCCCGGTGCTGGTCTGGTTCGGCAACAGCCTCATCGCGGCGGCGCTGCACGCCCTGCTGGTCGTGGCGACCGCGTCGCTGGCGGCGTATCCGCTCGCGCGCATGCGGTTCCGCGGCCGTGGGGTCATCTTCGGCATCATCATCGCGACACTGCTGATCCCGCCCGTGATCCTCATCATCCCCAACTACCTGATCGTCTCCCGCCTCGGGTGGCTCAACACGCTGGTGGCGATCATCGTGCCGACGGCGGCATCCGCCTTCGGAGTGTTCTTCATGCGCCAGTTCTTCCTGAGCCTGCCGGCGGAGCTCGAGGAGGCCGCGCTCATCGACGGCGCGAACCGCTGGGACATCTTCCTCCGGGTCATCCTTCCGCTGTCGCGTCCTGCCCTGGCGACGCTCGCCCTGCTGGCGTTCCTCACCAACTGGAACGACTTCCTGTGGCCGGTGTACGTGCTCTTCACCGCGGATGTGCAGACTCTGCCCGCGGGGCTCGCGACGCTGCAGTCGGCGAACGCCGTCCGCTACGACCTGCTGATGGCGGGCGCGGTGATCGCCAGCGTGCCTGTCCTCATCCTGTTCGTGTTCCTGCAGCGCTTCATCATCGAGGGTGTCTCGCGGTCGGGCCTGAAGGGGTGAGCACCGCCGCCGACGGCATCCAGCCCGCATGGCCGGAGTACTTCGCGGACCCGTTCGTGGTTCGCGACGAGGACGGGGGATACCTGGCTGTCGGCACCGAAGACAGCGCCCCCGCGCACGGGCGGCTGTTCCCGGTTCTCGAGTCGGAAGACCTCGTCCAGTGGAAGGACAGGGGCCGCGCGCTCGAGCGCCTCGACCCGGCGCTCGGCGACGCGTACTGGGCGCCGGAGGTCGCACACGATGGCGACGCCTGGTGGCTGTATTACTCGGTCGGCCGCGGCATCGACGGGCACCACCTCCGGGTCGCCACCAGCCGGGACCGCATCGGGCCGTACCGCGATACCGGGGCGGTGCTGACGCCGGGGGAGCGCTTCGCCATCGACCCGCATCCGTTTCGCGATGAGGACGGCCGGCGCTACCTCTTCTTCGCCCGCGACGTCCTCGACCACGATCGGCCGGGTACGCATCTCGCGGTGGCGCCGATGGACGGCATGCGGCGGTTCGCGGCATCCGCGGTGCCCGTTCTCGCGCCGTGGGCGGACTGGCAGATCTACGAACGCGACCGGCCCATGTACGGGGCGAGATGGACGTGGCACACCCTCGAGGGACCTTCGGTGGTGCGCCGGCACGGCCGGTACTGGATGACGTTCTCGGCGGGGGCGTGGACCGGCTCGGGGTATGCGGTCACGTGGGCCGTCGCAGACCACCCCTTGGGGCCTTGGGAGCGCGCACCCGATGGAGCGCCACCGCTGCTGGCCAGCGACGGCGCGTACATCGGCCCCGGCCACAATTCCCTGACGGTCGCCCCGGACGGCGGCGACGTCATCGTCTTCCATTCGTGGGATGCGGCTCGCAGCGTCCGGCGCATGCACGTGCGCCGCATCGAGTTCCTTCCCGATGGGCCGCGACTCGGCGGCGCAGTGGCATCACGGCCGGAGCCGGTGGGCCCACGCGACTCCGCCGCCCCGACGGGCACCTGACGGTGCGGCACCGCGGCCTTTCCCGCCCTCTGGATAGGCTGGCGGAATGGCTGGGCAGTGGGTTGCCGACATCCTCGGAGCGCCGTTCGAGCAGCTCACACTCGATCTCGGTGTAGACGGTCTGCACGGGCCGCTGGTCGCGACTCTCGTCCGGCTGAATCCCGGCCTCAGGGAATCGCTCCTCGAGCCGCTGCGCGACGTCGACGTGCTCTACCTGCACGGCTGGTCCGACTACTTCTTCCAGACGGAGCTGGCCCGATTCTGGAGCGGGCTGGGCGCTCGGTTCCACGCGCTCGACCTGCGACGCTACGGGCGGAGCCTCCGGCCCGACATGGTGCCCGGCTACGTCGAGTCGCTCGACGAGTACGACGTGGACATCGAGGCAGCGCTCACCGAGATCGGACACGGAAGGGATGCTGCCTCCCGCCGTCGACTGGTGCTCCTCGGACACTCCACCGGCGGACTCATCCTCACGCTCTGGGCCGGCCGGCATCCGGGGCGGGCGTCGGCGCTCGTTCTGAACAGCCCGTGGCTCGAGTTCCAATTCGGCGCCGTCGGACGCCAGGCGATCGCGCCGCTGGTCAGTGCGCGAGCGCGGTTCGACCCCCGAGGAACACAGCCGGTGGTCGATCTCGGCTTCTACACCCGTGCCCAGACCGAGATCGGCGTGCTGCCGCTGACGATCGACGAACCCGACTGGCGGCCGGAGCGGGGTTTTCCGACCAGACCCGGGTGGCTGGCGGCGATCCTCGACGGCCATCGTCGCATCGCGGCAGGCGTGGTGGTCGGGTGCCCGGCGCTCGTGCTGCTGTCCACCAGATCCACCCCGCCGATTGCCTGGAGCGAAGCCATGACGTCATCCGACTCGGTGCTGGTGGTGGACGACATCGCGAAGAGCGCCACCAGGATCGGGAGACTCGTCACGATCGCACGGATCGATGGTGCGATCCACGACGTCTTCCTCTCGCGTCCGGAGCCGCGCGCGGATGCCTACCGTCAGCTGTCGCACTGGATGCGCGCGCTGCCGCATCGCACGTGAGCGGTCAGCGACCTACCGGTAGTTGATGAACTGCAGGTCGACGTCGAGGTCGGCCGCCTTCAGCAGTCGCTGCACTTCCTGGAGGTCGTCGCGGCTCTTGGACTGCACACGCAGTTCGTCGCCCTGGATCTGCGACTTCACCGACTTAGGGCCCTCGTCACGGATCAGCTTCCCGATCTTCTTCGCGTTCTCGGACGAGATGCCGTCCTTGATCGTCGAGACGATGCGGTACTCCTTGCCGCTGGCGAACGGCTCGCCTGACTCCAGGCTCTTCAGTGAGATGCCGCGCTTGATCAGCTTGGACTGGAACACGTCGAGAACGGCCTTGGCCCGCTCCTCGGTGCTCGCCTTGATGAGCACCTGCTCGCCGCTCCACTCGATCGAGGCTCCCGTGCCCTTGAAGTCGTAGCGCTGCTCGACTTCCTTCCGGGCCTGGTTGAGCGCGTTCTCGGCCTCCTGGTGGTCGACCTTGCTGACGATGTCGAAAGAAGAATCAGCCATGCGCGGCAGTCTAGCCGAGCGAGGATCGGCGGGTTCGCGGGCCGATGACCTGCAAGCGCTTGCGGTTCTCGACCTTCTGGGAGCGGTACCAAGTCACGAACCGGTATCAATTGCCCATCCTCAGGTTGGCGAATCGCGAGGATCGTGCAAAAATGTAAGCGCTTGCATTAGCAAGAAGGCGACAACGGAGCCGCATCACGCGGGCCGCTCGTCCTCACATTCATAAGAGAGGCAAACACCGATGATGGTGACCAAGAAGCGTGCGCTCGCACTCGGTGCGCTCGTCGCAGGCAGCGTGGTCGTTCTGGCCGGCTGCGCCAGCAACACCGGAGGCAGCGCCTCCGAAGCCCCCGAAGAGTCCAGCACCCTGACCGTCTGGGTCGACCAGGAGCGGGTCGACGCGCTCAAGGGCGCGGCAGACGCGTACACCGAAGAGACCGGCGTCGAGGTCGAGCTCGTCGGCAAGGACAACGCCACGATCAAGGATGACTTCATCCAGCAGGTTCCGACCGGCCGTGGCCCCGACATCACCATGGGCGCGCACGACTGGCTCGGCGAGCTGTCGACCAACGGCGTCGTCGCTCCGCTCGAGCTCGGTGACACCGCCGGTGACTACCTCGACGTCGCGATCAACGCGTCGACGTACGACGGCACCGTCTACATGCTCCCGTACGCGGTCGAGAACATCGCCGTGCTGCGCAACGCAGACATCATCCCCGAGGCCGCTACCAGCTTCGACGACATGATCGCGAAGGGCCAGGCTGCCGGCCTCACCCAGCCGTTCGTCGTCGAGCAGGGCGCCGAGGGCAACCCGTACCACCTGTACCCGTTCCAGACCGCCTTCGGCGCTCCGGTGTTCGGCTCCGACGCAGAGGGCGGCTACAACGCCGAGGACCTGCAGCTCGGCAGCTCGGGCGGCGAGGCGTTCGCCACGTGGCTCGGCAGCCAGGGCAAGAACGGCACCGGCGTGTTCAACACCGACATCGACGGTGCTATCGCCAAGGAGAACTTCCTCAACGGCACGTCGGCCTTCTGGCTGACCGGCCCGTGGAACGTGGGCGCGGCCATCGACGGCGGCATCAACGTGGCCGTCGACCCGATTCCCAGCCCGACCGCCGAGATCGCCCAGCCGTTCGCCGGCGTCAAGGGCTTCTTCCTCTCCTCGGAGTCGAAGAACAAGGTCGCCGCGACCGACTTCCTGGTGAACTACCTCGGTTCCGAGGACGTTCAGCTCGAACTGTTCAAGGCCGGCAACATCCTCCCCGCTCTCTCGGCTGCCGCCGAGACCGCGTCGAGCGACCCGATCATCGCCGGCTTCGCCGCCGTCGGTGCGGACGCAGTCCCGATGCCGGCCATCCCGGCCATGGGCTCGGTCTGGCAGTACTGGGGCATCGCCGAGGCTGCGATCATCAACGGCGCCGACCCGGTCGCGACGTGGCAGAAGCTTGCCGCTGACGTCCAGGGCGCCATCGGCTGACACCGAAGCAGTAGAACTGGGGCCGGTGTGCGATCTATCTGCACACCGGCCCCAGGGCTAACATCCGATTAAACGCAGCGAGGCGAGGGCGCATCGAATGAGCATCACCACAGAGGACGAGACCACAGATCAGACGCCGCCGACCACGGGGCGGCAGCGACGAGCAGCACGCATGGCCGACGCTGCGTCGGTGGGACTCTGGCCCATGGTGGCCAAGATCGCCATGGTCGGTCTGGTGGACGCCATCGCGATCTACGCGCTCTTCGTGCTCGTCACCCACGGCCAGTGGCTGATGGCGGCCGCCGTGGCCGTGGTCGCCGTTCTCGTCAACTGGGTCTACTTCTCGCGCAAGAAGCTCCCGGCGAAGTACCTCACTCCTGGCCTCATCTTCCTCGCCATCTTCCAGGTGTTCGTCCTGTTCTATACGGGCTACATCGCGATGACGAACTCCGGAACGGGCCACAACGGCTCGCAGGACCAGGCAGTCGCGTCGCTCATGAGCTCGGCGCTCGAGCGCGTCGAGGACTCGCCGACGTATCCCGTCACCATCGTCGAGGGCGTGGACGGCCTCAACATGCTTGTGACCGACCCCGATGGAGACGCCCTCCTCGGCAACAGCACCACGCCGCTGCATCCTGTCAATGCCACGTTCGAGGACGGCAAGGCGGTCGCGACCGACCGGTACACGACCCTGACCTTCCAGCAGGTGATCTCACGCACCGGTGAGATCGAGGACCTCATCGTCCCGGTCTCGGACGACCCGAACGACGGGGCGCTGCGCACGCCCGACGGCAGCAACGCCTACCAGTACGTCTCGTCGCTCGAGTACGACGAGGCCGCCGGCACGATGACCGACCTGAACACCGGGACGGTCTACACCGACATCGGCACCGGAGCGTTCACGGCCGAGAACGGCGAAGAGCTGCTGCCCGGCTGGCAGATCTTCGTCGGATTCGACAACTACGTGCGAGCATTCACCGAGCAGTCGATTCGCGGGCCGCTGATCTATGTGACGCTGTGGACTTTCGCGTTCGCGATCATCTCGGTGGGAGCGACCTTCTTCCTCGGGCTCTTCCTCGCGATCGTCTTCAACGACGCGCGAATGCGCGGACGAAGGTGGTATCGGGCCGGCCTGCTCCTGCCGTACGCCTTCCCTGCGTTCCTCTCTGTCCTCATCTGGAAGGGCATGATGAACCAGAGCTTTGGGTTCATCAACCAGGTGCTCTTCGGCGGGGCGTCCATCCCATGGCTGACGGATCCCACGCTGGCGAAGTTCTCAGTGCTGCTGGTCAACATCTGGCTCGGCTTCCCGTACATGTTCCTCATCTGCATGGGCGCGCTGCAGTCCATCCCCGAAGAGCTCACCGAAGCCGCCACGGTCGATGGGGCACGGCCGTGGGCGGTCTTCCGGCTCATCAAGCTCCCGTTGCTGCTCGTCACCGTCGCGCCGCTGCTGATCGCCTCGTTCGCGTTCAACTTCAACAACTTCATCGTGATCTACGCGCTCACCAACGGCGGTCCCCGCGATATCAACGCCCCAATACCTGTGGGCCACACCGACATCCTGATCTCGATGGTCTACAAGGTGGCCTTCACTGGCCAGAACCGTGACTACGGACTCGCGGCCGCGTTCTCGATCCTGATCTTCATCATCGTGGCGGTCATCGCGATCGTTCTCTTCCGAAGGACCAAGGCGCTGGAGGACCTCAACTGATGGCTACCCAAGAGAACCCTTCGATCGGCGACAGGATGCTCACCGCCGAAGGCGAGATGCTGGCCGGAGCGCTGGACCGCGCGGCGGCCCCGTACCACGGCCCCACCCGCAAGCGCACCGCGGGGCGATGGTTCAGCGAGACTGGGTGGCGGCACATCGTCGGTGTCGTCATGCTGGTCATCTCGATCTTCCCGATCCTCTTCGCGATATCGGCATCGCTCAATCCCGTGGGCACCCTCACCGGCACGAATGCCCTCTTCTCGAAGATCGGGTTCGAGAGCTATGCGCGGATCCTCACCAGTCCCGGCATCCCGTACACGGCGTGGTTCGCGAACACCATCGTGATTGCGACGATCACGTCGGTCGCCACGGTGTTCCTGGGCGCACTCGCCGCATACTCGTTCTCGCGGATGCGGTTCACGGGCCGCCGCGCGGGTCTCATCACGATCGTCATCGTCCAGATGTTCCCGCAGATGCTGGCGGTCGTCGCCATCTTCCTGCTCCTCAGCACGATCGGCGACTACTTCCCGGCGCTCGGCCTCGACACACGGCTCGGACTGATCATGGTGTACCTCGGCGGAGCGCTCGGGGTGAACACCTTCCTCATGTACGGCTTCTTCAACACGATCCCGGTGTCCATCGACGAGGCGGCGAAGATCGACGGCGCGGGGCATGCGCGGATCTTCTTCACGATGATCCTCCGGCTTGTCGCGCCGATCCTCGTCGTGGTGTTCCTGCTGTCGTTCATCGCGTCGTTCAACGACTACGTGATCGCCAGCGCGATTCTCATCCAGCCGGAGAACCAAACCCTCGCCGTCGGTCTCATCAAGCTCGTCTCGAACCCGCGCTACGCGGACTGGCCGGCATTCTGCGCCGGTGCCATCATGGCGGCAGTGCCGGTCATCATCGTGTTCCTCTTCGCGCAGAAGTGGATCGTCGGCGGGCTGACCGCCGGCAGCGTCAAGTAAGGATGGGACGCGGCATCCGTCGCCCTTCATCCCTCATCGCGACTGTCGTCGCGGGTGCGCTCGCCCTCACGGCCTGCAGCGCGCCCGCGGCGCGCGAGGCGGAAGACCTCGCCGCACCGGATGTCGGTGTCCAGCTGTTCCAGTTGCCGTGGACGGCGATCGCGGAGGAGTGCGAGGAGACCCTTGGCCCCCACGGGTTCGCGTGGGTGCTGACCTCGCCGCCGCAGGAGCACATCGATCGCGACGAATGGTGGGCGTCCTACCAGCCGGTGAGCTACGAGCTCGAGACCCGGCTCGGAACGCGCGACGAGTTCGCCGACATGGTGCAGCGATGCGCTGACGCCGGTGTCGAAGTGATCGCGGATGCCGTCATCAACCACATGACGGGGCAGGATGGCGCGGGCACCGGCTTCGCCGGAACACCCTACGAGCACTATGAGTACCCAGGACTGTTCGGCTCCGACGACTTCCATCACTGCGGCCTCACACCGAATGACGACATCTCGGACTACAAATCCCGTGAGCAGGTGCAGACCTGCGAACTCGTGAACCTCGCCGACCTCGACACCTCGAGCGAGACAGTCCGGACGGCCATCGTGGGCTACCTCGAGGACCTCCTCTCGCTCGGTGTCGCGGGCTTCCGCATCGACGCCGCGAAGCACATGGCGGCCGAGGACGTGGCAGCGATCGTCGATGCGCTGCCCGAGGGCACGCGGATCATCAGCGAGGTGATCCGCGGCGGCGGCGAGCCGATCCAGCCTGAGGAGTACACCGGCTTCGGCGAGGTGTTCGAGTTCACGTACGCGCGGGATCTCATTCCGCAGGTGCTCAGCGCGACGCTCAACGACCCCGACACGTCCGATCCGCGGCCGGGCCACGTGCCCGACGAGAGCGCCGTCGTCTTCATCGACAACCACGACACCGAGCGCGGCGAGGCGGACCTCACCTACCGCGACGGCGACCTCTACCTCATGGCGAACGCGCTCATGCTCGCCGACGACTACGGAACTCCCGTGGTCTACTCCGGCTACGCGTTCAGCGATCGCGATGCCGGTGCGGAGGCCGATGCGGACGGACGTGTGATCGCCGAGACCTGTGGGGGAGCGGCATCCGATCTGGAGTCCCTCTCGGACGGAGACCGCACCTGCGTGCATGCGTCGACCGCCATTGCCGGGATGCTGGAGTGGCGGCGCGTGGCAGGCTCGGCCAAGCGGCTGCCCGGCGCCGATGACGGGGACGCGTACGGATTCGAACGTGAGGGCCGCGCCGTGATCGCCGCGAATCCCGGTGGCGAGGCTCAAAAGCTTGCTGTTCCAACGAGTCTCCCCGACGGCGCGTACTGCGACGTCGTGCTGACCGGTCCTCGCATCGATGCCGAGTCCGGGTGTCCGGACGCGGGGAGGATCACGGTCTCGGGCGGCGTCGCCTCCTTCACGCTCGGCGCCGGCCAGACCGCCGCGATCCACCTATTCTCACGTGTCTGAGGGCGGGCGACGAATGGTGAAGGGTTCGAGATGACCAGTGCAGAGCGATTCGCCGAACTGAGCGACGGTCTCGCCGAGGGCGTGCGCGGTCGCGACGGCCTGATCGGTCTGGTGCTGCTGGGCTCGGCTTCGGAGGCCGGTGCCGTCCGCCGCGACGAGTGGTCCGATCACGACTTCTTCGCCTTGATCGAGGCCGGCCGCGGACCCGCCATCCGGCCCGACCTCGACTGGCTGCCTGATCCGGACCGGATCGCGCTGACTGCACGGGAAGGCCACATCGGGTTCGCCGTCGTCTACGACGACGGCCACGTGTTCGAGTTCGCCTTCTCGGAAGCCGGCGAGCTCGACGGCTCGCTCGCCGGCGATGCCAGCGTCGTCGTCGACGACGAAGCGGGCACGACCGCGAACCTCGTCGCCGATGCGAGGGCCCGAGCGGATGCCGGTGACCGATTCGATCCCGCGAATGACGCGCGGCTGGTGCTCGTGAAGCTGCTGATCGGCGTCGGCCGTGCGCGGCGCGGCGAGGTGCTCAACGCGGGCGGTTTCGTCCGCTCCTGGGCGGTGCAGTGCCTCGTGCGCGCCATTCGCGGGCGCTTCGAGGAGCGCTCGACCTCCCTGCGAGACACGATCGACCCGGTCAGGCGTTTCGAGCGGGACTTCCCCGAGTGGTCCGCCCGCATCGCGTCGGCGCTCGAGGCGCCGGTGGAGGACGCCGCGCGCTCACTGTTCGACCTCACTCGCGAGATCCTGGAGCCCGGCTGGGACGAATTCCCGACGCGCGCGGCCGACGCCGTCGCCGCGCGGCTTGGCTGGGCGCAGGCATCCTGACCGCGAAAGTACGCCTGGTGGACGAGACGCTGGTTGCTTCCCACGGTCTCGGCGACCACATGTACTCTCGCGGTCCGGACGGGCGGCCGCCTGACGACCGCCCGGGGTCCGTCTGGTCGTGGAGGGTGTGCCGAAAGTCGGGTCCATGACGCCGACACGCCGGTGACGGATGCCGCTGCTCGGCGCGTCGAGCGATCCACCAGCCTTTCGGCACACGTCCTGGGGTGGTAGCGAAGTGGTCCAGGTTACGGCGGACCTTGCCCTGACCCGCAGCAGGGTTCGTAGACTGTCGGAAACGGCGAGGAGGTCGGATGCGCCCGTTGACAGAAGAAGACGTTCGAGCGTCGTTCGTGAACGCCACGGACGATGAACTGCGCCAGCTGGCACTGCCCAGCGACTTCGTGCTGGTGGATTGGGACCACCTCGACTTCCTCGCGTGGCGCGATCCGCGCACGAGGGGCCGCGGCTATGTCGTCGCCGAGATCAACGGCGAGTCGCTCGGCGTCGTGCTGCGAGGCGCCGACGGCAGCTCGCAGGCGCGCTCGGCGCTGTGCAACCTGTGCCACACGATGCAGCCCGCCGACCAGGTGTCGCTGTTCACCGCACGTAAAGCGGGCGGCGCCGGCCAGCACGGCGACAGCGTGGGCACCTACATCTGCGCCGACCTGGCCTGCCACGAGACGGTTCGCCTGGCCGCACCACTCGCGCCGAACGAGGTGCGAGCGAGCGTCGACCGCAAGATCGACGGCACCCGCCGGCGCACCGAGGCCTTCGTCGAATCCGTGCTCGAGACGGCCGGAAGCCGCCGATGACGCGCGTCGTCGTCGTCGGAGACGCGCTGATCGACGAACTGCGAGACGACACCGGTGTCCGGGAATTCGTCGGGGGAGCGGCCCTCAACGTCGCCGTCGGGCTCACCAGGCTCGGAGTGCCGGCGACACTCATCGCGATGGTCGGCGACGATGCCGCGGGTGCCCACATCCGCTCCTACCTCACCGACTTCGGTGTCGAGCTGATCGCGACACAGGGGGAGCACGGGTCCTCGCGCGCGGTCAGCACTCGCAGCGGAGGGGGCGAGCCGGAGTACGTCTTCAACGACGCGGCGAAGGCGCGCCGCATCCGATTCGAGGATCGCGAGCGAGCGGCGATGGCGGATGCCGCGATGGTCGTCGTGAGCTGCTTCCCGTTCGACGATCGGGCGCAGACCCGCGAGTTCGCGGCCGCCCTCCAGGAATCGGGCGTGGCAGTGGCCGTTGACCCCAACCCCCGGTCGGGGATGCTCGCGGACCGCGCCGAATTCGTGACCGGCTTCGAGGAGCTCGCCGCCGGTGCCGCGCTGGTCAAAGTCGGCGAGGACGACGCCACGCTGCTCTACGGCCAGCCGCTCGACGCGCTCCGCGATCGGCTCGTCGAACTGGGCGTTCACGCCGTGCTCGCCACCGAGGGATCCGCCGGAGCCACGCTGGAAGCAGGAGATGTCGTGGTGACGCGGCCCATCTCGACGCTGCCCGGACGCATCATCGACACGATGGGTGCGGGCGATGCTGCCTTCGCGGCTACCGTCGCAGCGCTGGTGCAGGGAACCCCGGCGACAGAGGACGCGTGGCGGGCGGTTCTCCAGTCCGCGATGGATGTGGCAGCCGCCACGTGCCGTTTCGAAGGGGCCCTCCTGCGGACGCCTTCGGCGCTCAAGAACATCGATCTCGACCACATCGGAACGTGATTTCAAGCACCGCCTGGCGCAGGGTAGGATTGTTGATCGCGCCTCCGGTCGACTGGAAAAGCTGGGCGGGTGCGCATCTGGCGAGTTACCCAAGCGGCCAAAGGGATCTGACTGTAAATCAGCCGTCTTAGACTTCGGGGGTTCGAATCCCTCACTCGCCACAAAATGACGGAAGCGCCCCCTTGGGGGCGCTTCCGTCATTTTGGACGGGTGCTGTGAGTTCGAGTCCTTGGGCGGGCCCACGCCGCCGGAGGCTCCACCCGCTGCGGAGCAGCGAGTGGAGGGGCGGTGGGGACGAATCCCTCACTCGCCACCAAACGCAGAAGGCGCCCCCTTGGGGGCGCCTTCTGCATAGTCACCGCTAGTCGCACTCCTCCTTGGCGACGGTCTGACGCTTCGTCGTGGTGCAGATGCCGTTGATGGTCTGCAGGGCGGCGCGGGTCTTGCCGCCCACGACCTGCGAGAAGCAGGTCCACTCGACGGGCACGGTGGTGCCGTCGACGAGTGTCACCGTCGCGGTGCCGACGTAGTCGTAGGCATCCTCCAGACCTTCGTGCTCAGTGAGCGTCACGTGGTCGACGACCAGCTCGGACTCGAGCCAGCCCGCCGGCGGCTCGGGCAGAGCCTGCTCGATCTCGTACTGCAGGTGGTCCTGACAGCGCTCGGCCCCTTCGGTCTTCGGGGTCATGACGGTGCAGCCGTCGAGCACCATGGCCAGTACGGCGACCAGGATGATGGCACCCCTCCGCATGACCGACAACGTAGTCGCTCGCACGCGCAGGCGACAGAGTGGGCATTACCCTGGGCGCATGGTGTGGACGTCGACGGGTTCTCTCGATGCAGCGCCTGCGCTGCAGCATCCGGAACTGCTCTCGGCCGCCGTGGCCGATGCGCTCGCTCGGCTGGATCCGGCCGTTGCCGAGACGGTGGGCGTTGCCGCCATCGACCCGTCCCTCGCCGACACGGCCGCGTTCTGCGAAAGGTATGGAGTGGCACCGGATGCCTCGGCGAACTGTGTGGTCGTCAAGGGCAAGCGCGGCGGCGACGTCCGCTTCGCGGCGTGCATGGTTCTCGCGACGACCCGCGCCGACGTGAACGGCGTCGTACGGCGCCGGCTGGACGTCAGGTCTGCATCGTTCGCGCCCATGGATGAAGCTGTAGCGCTCACCGGCATGGAGTACGGCGGCATCACACCGATCGGGCTGCCGGACGACTGGCCGATTCTCGTCGATGCCGCCGTCGCGGCTGCGCCCGAGGTGGTGATCGGCGGCGGGATCCGCGGCAGCAAGCTCTTCCTTCCCGGCCGTGCGCTGCTCGCGCTCCCGGGCGCCGAGCTCGTCGAAGGCCTCGGCCGCATCGTGGGCTGAGCCGCAGGGCGCTCGCGTGCCAGGATGGGCATGCGGACGCTCGCCGCGTGAGAGAGGATCGCCATGACCATGCCCGACCCCCGTGCGTCGTCGCCGGTGCGTGCCGCTGCCACCACCTCTCCGCTGCTGCGCGCCGCGATCTGGGTTGCCATCGGCGCCCTGATCGCCGCCGCGATCGTCTGCGTGGTCTGGGTCCTGACCGGCTCGCAGAACGGCATCGTGGGCCGGGCGTTCCTCACGATCCTGCTCCTGGTCGCATTCGCCGGCGTCGCCATCCTCGATGCGCACCTCGCACCGCGGCGGCCTGCGTGGTTCGCTCTGGCGAGCATGGCGTCCTGGGTCGTCGCGCTGCTGATCGGTGCGGTGCTGATCTGGATGCCGGAGCGCTACCCCTGGGGCGGCTTCGCCCGCTTCATCCAGTTCCTCCTCATCGTGCTCATACTGCAGCTCGTGCTGCTGCACCTCCGGCTCTACATGAACGCGTTCCGGCGGTACGTCACCGCGTTCACGCAGACGGTGGCCATCATCACGATCGCCCTCGTCGTCGCGCTCGCCGCGCTGCTGATCGTTCCTCTCGTCGCGGGCGAGTACGGCGACTTCAGCGACCTCTACTGGCGGATCGTGGTCGCCGTCGCCATCCTCGCCGCCGTCGGCACAGCGTTGATACCGCTCGTGAACGCGCTCTTCGCACCGAGGAAGGTGCGCGCTGCGACCCACTACGGTGCAGCCGCCCCGCGATCGACCTCCCAGCCGGAGCTGCTGCCCTGGCCCACCTACGTCGACGGCGCGACGCCGCTTCCGATCCTTCCCGACGGTTCGCCCGACTGGGGTGCGTACTACACCGGGATCCCTTCGCCGGGGGCCCACGTCGTGGCCGGACCGCCCCGGCCCGACGCCCCGGTGCCCACGCTGCCGTCCGCGCCGGTCGAGCCGGTCGAGCCGCAGCATCCGACGCAGCCTGGCTACGAGGGCTACCCGCCTCCGCCGCCACTGCCCCCGCGGCCCTAGCCGGGAGCCGATCGCGTCAGCCGCGCAGCATCTCCAGCGCGGCCATTGCGGCGTTGTGGCCGCCGAGCCCGCTGACTGCGCCGCCGCGCCGTGCGCCGGATCCGCACAGAAGCACGGCAGGGTGCTCCGTCGCCACGCCCCATCGCGCCGCGGGGGAGTCGAGCGCCTCGTCGTCCTCGGCCCATGGCCACGACAGCGCCCCGTGGAAGATGTCGCCTCCGAGCATCCCCAGCGAGTCCTCGAGGTCGGCGGTCGTGCGCACCTCGATGCACGGCGAACCATCCGCAGCCTCGTACAGGCAGTCGGCGACCGGCTCCGCGAGCACCGAGTCGAGGGACTGCAGGGCCGCGTCGAGCAGCGTCTGGCGCGAGGTATCCCGGTACTGTCCATCGACGAGCCGATGCGGCACCTGCAGCCCGAAGAGAGTCAGGGTGTGCGCCCCCTCCGCGCGCAGCTGAGGGCTCAGGATCGACGGGTCCGTGAGCGAATGGCAGTAGATCTCGGCCGGGAGAGGGCTCGGGATGCTGCCGCCGGCCGCCGTCCGGAACGCACCGTCGAGCTGCGACATCGTCTCATTGACGTGGAAGGTGCCGGCGAATGCGGCGTCGGGCGACACCGTCTCATCACGCAGACGGGGGAGCCGGCGCAGGAGCAAGTTGACCTTGACCTGTGCCCCCTCGGGCGACGGCTCAGGACGAGGGGCTCCGGCCGCATCCAGGAGCCGCGTGAGGAGGGCCGGCCCGACCCCGCTCAGGACAAGCCTGCCTCGCAGGGTCTCTGGACGCGCGCCGCCGATCGTGACCTCGCCGTCCGGGCTGACCGCAGTCACTTCGGCGCTGACCCGCAGTTCGGCGCCCGCCTCGCGGGCCGCGCGCTCGAGCTCGGCGCTGACGCGTCCCATCCCGCCGACGGGCACGTCCCAGTCCCCGGTTCCGCCGCCGATCACGTGGTAGAGGAAGCAGCGGTTCTGCCGCAGGCTCTCGTCGTCCGCTGACGAGAACGTGCCGATGAGCCCGTCCGTGAGCACGATGCCGCGCGCGATGTCGGTGTCGAGTGACGAGCGCAGGAGCCCGCCGAGCGGCCGCTCGAACAGCTGCTCCCACAGGTCGTCGTCCGCCAGGCGGTCGCGGACAGCGGCTCGTCGCAGCAACGGGTCCGTGACGGTGGGGAAGAGCGTGCGGGCGACCGGTGCGAGTCGTCTCGCCAGCTCGGTGAACCGCCTCGCCTCGCCTGGGTCGCCCGTGACGCGGTCGAATGATGCGGCGGTGGCTGCGGCAT
>JADMIO011081441.1_pt1 | contig 40703 bp, 30 predicted proteins | sample 8958161 | NCBI WGS metagenome assembly JADMIO01 (sample SAMN16585339, study PRJNA669376) | soil metagenome | isolation source: Crop rotation soil | place: USA: Cullars Rotation, Alabama | collected 2011
AACTTGTCCACGTGGAATTCTAAGCTTAGGATCCCAATGTGCTGGAAAGTGGTCGCGCTGGCGAGGCAGAAGGTGCCGCTCTGGGTCACGTCGACATGCCAGAGGGTCGGGCCGCGCGGGACGACGCCCGCATCGCGGACCGCCCCGACCCTGGCCCGGCGGCCATTGGCGTCGGCGGCGAGCACCGGTCCGCCCGCCGCGCCGTTGGCGGCGAAGGTGCCCGGCCCGCGGAAGGTGCGGGTGCCGCCGCTGGCGAGCACCATCACGCTCTCGCCCGCGCGCAGGGTGAGCCGGGCATTGTCGGGCACCGACTGGCCGGCCCGGTAGGCCGGGTTGGTCGAGCGCACGATGAGCACGTTGGCGGCGGCGGTGCCGGCCGATGAAAGGAGCGCGGCGGCGATGAGCGCGCGGCGCAGAAAGCGGCTATTTGGACCCCAGGACAAAGTGACCTCCAGAACCAACTTTGCGGCATCTATAGACGAAATCTTTGAGAGCCGCATCCTTATCATGGTCGGCGGCGATTGCCTCAAGCTGAACGAGCGCCTCTCTGTCGCCCGCGTCGAACCGTTCCCAGGCGTCGGTGAGCCGAGCAACGAGTGCCGGGTCCAGATCGGGGGCCGGCTCCCAGACCACCACCGGGGTTTCCCGCCCGGAAAGCTCGATCCGGCCCATCGGCCGGAACCAGGTCATGCTGCTTTCGCGCTTCGCCTCGTCGCTGACCAGCATGGTGGTCTTCAGCTGCTTGTTCGCGGATTCGAGGCGCGCGGCGGTGTTCATGGCGTCGCCGAGCGCGGTGAACTGCATGCGGCCCTCGCCGCCGAAATTGCCGACCACCGCCTCGCCCCGGTGCAGGCCGACGCGGGTGACGCCGATCGGGGGAATGTCCTTGCCGGCAATCTCGCGGGCCATGCCGCGGAAGGCTTCGCCCGCCTCATACATCGCGCGGCCGGCGCGCACCGCCCGGTCGGCATCGTCGGGGCGTGCGATCGGAGCGCCCCAGAAGGTGACCAAAGCATCGCCGACGAACTTGTCGAGCGTGCCGCCATGCTGGAGCACGATGTCGCTCATCAGGTCGAGATAGCGGTTGAGCAGCTTCGAGAGCGTGTCCGGCGAAATCGCATGGCTGAGCTTGGTGAAGCCCTCGAGGTCGGTGAACAAAGCGTAGATTTCGGTCTGCTCGCCGTGCAGCGCCAGCTGCTCCGGATTGCGCATGATCTCCCGCGCCACGTCGGGCGGCAGATACTTGCCCAGCGCGGACTGGGCGAAGCGTTTCTGCTCGGAGCCCAGCGCCCGCGCCGCCGCGCCGACGCCGATGAAGGCGAGCAGCCACCCGCCGCCCCAGCCGGCGGCCGGGATGCTGAGCGTGTCCACGCCTATGGCGTGGAGCTGGAAGGGGGCCCAGGCGATGATCGCGATCTGGACCAGCAGCACGATCGCGAGGCGCCAGCCGGCGAGATCGAAGGCCGCGGTCAGCCCGCCGGCGAGGACCATCAGGAGCGCCGCGAGCCAGAGCGTCCAGGGCGGCACCGCCGGGCGCATCCGCCCGTCCAGCTGCTGGGCGAGCATCTGCGCGTGAACCTCGATGCCCTTCATCCAGCCGAGGTTGAAACGGGTCATCGGCGTCTCGTAATCGTCGAGGTCGTTGATATCGCCGCCGATCAGGATGTAGCGGCCGCGGATCTGCTCGGCGAAGCCCGCAATCACGGCCGCGCGCGCTTCGGCGGGCGTGTCGTCAAGGGCCACGATCTCCTCGATCGCGAGCTTGGTGAAGCGGCGGGCGCCCTGCTCGGGCGGCGGGCGGGTGAAGTCGATCGCGCCGGTATAGCCGGCGAATTCGGGATGGGCCGAGGTCATCGCATTGGCGAGCAAGGGAATCCGAAGCTGCGGATCGGGCTCCGGCCAGCGGCGGACGACGCCGTCCTCGAGGTCGGGCCCCTGCCGGATGCTGGCCAGCCGCAGCCGGCTTGCGCCGATGCGCGCGACGAAGCCGCGCATCCACTCCTCCTGCCAGTCAGCGATCTGCGCGGCGTTGGCGGCATGGGTGCCGAAGGCGAGGAAGGTCGGGGTGCGCATGCTCCGAAAGGCAGCGATCAGCTCCTCGTCTTCGGGCTGGGCCTGGTCGATCAGGATGTCGATGCCGATCGCGCGCGGTTGCATCTGGTCGAGGACGCGGATCGCCCGCGCCAGCATGCGCCGGTCGAGCGGCGAGCGCTTGCCCAGCTGTCGCAAGGTCTCGTCATTGTAGACGATCAGCGAGATGCGCCCGTCCGGCCGGTCGAAGACCTGCGCATTCGCCTTGAACCGCAGATCGTAGAGGCCGCGCTCGGCGTCCCCCGTCAGCGGCAGCGACCAGGAATAACGCGCGAGGCCGAGCCCGCCGGCGAGGAAGAGCAGGACAAGGACGAGGCGGATCAGCCCGATCTGCGCGATCGCCCGCTTCAGCTTCGTTCCCGCCGCCGCCATCTGCGTCCCCCGCCCTCGACGGGCGAGGGATAGAGGGAAAGCCGGACCGAGTCATCCCGGCCGGGGCCGGGTCGACTAGCTCGCCCCGGCCTTCACCGCCTGCGCCCAGCCCAGATTGGCGAGCGTCTCGAGCGCGCCCGCCATCTGGCTGGCATGGGCCGAGGTCGCCGTCCCGCGCACGACCCGGCCCTTGATGCCGTGGATGATGCCGGCGAGGCGGAACAGGTTGAAGGCCATGTAGAAATCGAGATCGGGGATGGAGTCGCGACCGGTACGCGCGCAATAGGCCGCGACATAATCGGCCTCGCCCGGGATGTTCAGCGCCGCGAGGTCCTGGCCGACCAGGCCGGTCGAGACCGCCGCCGGCAGCCGGTACATCATCAGATGATAGGTGAAATCGGCGAGCGGATGGCCGAGCGTCGACAGCTCCCAGTCGAGCACCGCGAGCACGCGCGGCTCGGTCGGGTGGAAGATCATGTTGTCGCAGCGGAAGTCGCCGTGGATCACCCGGGCCTGCGGCTCGTCCGCGGGGACGTTGGCGGGCAGCCATTCGACGAGCCGGTCCATCGCCGCCACCCGCCCCGCCTCGACATCGCCCTCATATTGCTTCGACCAGCGAGCGATCTGCCGCTCGAAATAATTGCCGGGCTTGCCATAGTCGCCAAGCCCCGCCGCCTCGGGGTCGATGCAGTGCAGCGCCGCCATGGTCGCGTTCATTGCGTCGAAATATGCGGGCCTCTCCGCGGGGGGCAGTTCGGGGAAGGCGGTGTCCCAGAAGATCCGCCCCTCGACCATCTCCATTACGTAGAAGGGCGTGCCGATGACGCTCTCATCCTCGCAAAGCCCGTAGCTCCTGGCGACCGGGAAACCCTGTGTCCCGAGCGCCGTGATGACCCGATATTCGCGCTCCACGGCATGGGCGCCGGGGAGCAGCTTGCCGGGCGGCTTGCGCCGCAGCACATAGGCGCGGCCGGGCGTGGTCAGTTTGTAGGTTGGGTTGGACTGGCCGCCGCGGAACTGCTCGACGGCGAGGGGCCCGGCATAATCCGCCACCCGCTCCCGAAGCCACGTCTCGAGAGCGCCGACGTCGAATTCCTGGCCGGGCCGGACCGCGCCCGTGCCACTATTTTGCGCGCTTCTGTCCATGGCCCTGCGTGCCCCAGCTTCCGCCTTCGCTCAAGGCATTAAAATTATCAGCAAAATCAACAGGCTCCAAAAAAGGTAAAAATTATTTTAGGGTTACCGACAGATTTACGAATGTGGCGAGACTAAAGCAGACGGAAAGGTATGGGCACCGTCCCGTGCGGGTTTCCGGAAGTCGCGGACTTACTTTTGGTCCGGTCCGAAGGAAGCATCCAAGCCGCCGGCGGTTTTTGGCCGAACCGTAGAGGGATCCACGCCTTTCCTCCTTTGTCGGGGGTCGACAAGTTTCAGAGGGGAACGATGATGAAGAAGAAGATCGATATCGCCGCCATTCCGGAGCTCAATACCAGCGTCGGCATGCACGGCTCGGTCAAGCAGAAGGAGGTCGGTGGACCTCTGTGCCTGGGCGTGGTCTTCGCAATCATCATCGGGATCTGAGAGTTTCGGACCCTGAACTGCGCTTGGCGAGGGGCGGGGACGCAAAGCGTCTCCGTCCCTTTCGTATCTGCAGCCCAGGGTCTAAGCCGGGATTCCGATGAGGCGTAGACGATGATTGCCGGCAATGCGCTTGCCGCCTGGCTGGCCGACCGCGGGGCGCAGCAACGCTCGCTGGACGCGGTGGAGGCGGTGTCCACGACCTGGGCGCACCACCCGCTGAAGACCGATCTGGAGACGCGGCTGGCAGCGCTCCCCGAGCGAACCGCAGCCGCCGTCCTCGAGGCCGCCCGGTCCTTCCTCGACCGGGAAGCGGATATTGCCGCCTTGCTGGCCGCGATGATCGCGGGCAGCCGGGCGGACCCATTCTTCAGGCCGCCGCTCCACCCGGTGTCGAGCGACGTCCAGTCCGGCCTGCTCCTCTTCCACAACCGGGATCTTTCCATCTCGCTCGGCGTCTCGGGCGTGGACATGCTTGCCGCCAAGAAGGCCGGCCCGCGCGGCCCCGCCTCGATCAGCTTCACGGGCATTACCGGCCTGTTCCGATTCGTGAAGGCGGGCGAGGCCACCTTGTCCTTCTGGGAAGTGCCGGTCATCGGCGATGACTTCGTCGCCGCGCAGGCAGGCCAGTGCCGTTTCGTCGAACGGCGCCGGATCGCCGACGGCGAGGAGATCGTGCTCGATGGCCGCTGCCAGAGCTTCGTCATCGAGCATGCGGCCTCCGACATCATCTATTTCCACGCCATGGTCCGTCCCGAGGCGGCGCCTCTCACCGCCGAATATGACAGCAAGACGCTCGCCTTTGCCGGCGCCAGCAGCACCGACGAGGCCGCCTCCCGCATGGAGATCATGGTTTCCCTGCTGCGGACGATGGAGCGCGAGGATGCGGTGCCGCTGATCGTCGAAGTGCTCGCCAGCCCGCATTTCTATACGCGCTGGCACGTGATGCGCGAATTGCTCGCGCTCGATGCCGACGCCGCCCACCCCCATCTGGCCCGCATGGCCGAGGCGGATCCGCATCCGGAGGTCCGGGCCGCCGCGCGCCAGACGCTGGCCCTGTTTTTCGCCGAAGAGCCCGCGCCGGAGACCGCCCGATGCCGCGCGTGATCCACTGCCCGACCGACCAGAAGCTGGCGCTGGCCGAGCTGGTCGAGCTGCTCGAGACCGGCGATTTCGACAGCGACGACGAGGACAATTTCGCGTCCTGGGGCCTGCAGCTTCGCAAGCTTGCCAACGATCGCAGCTTCCTCGCCGACCTGATCATGGCGGAGCTGAAGCAGCGCTGCGCCGGTCAGCTCCAGGACAATCAATATTCGGCGCCGGTGGTGCTCCTTCATGCCCATCCCCGGTCGAGCTTCGTCATCCGCGCCAATTTCTGGCCGGCGCTCAAGGACAGCGTGGTGCGCCATTCCGGCGCGGACCCATTCTTCTACGGGGTGCCCCACGATCACAATTTCTCCTTCCTCACCGTCGGCTATCTCGGCCCCGGCTATTGGTCCGACTATTACGAATATGATTATGGCTCGGTGGTCGGTTATCCGGGCGAGAGCGTTGCGCTCCGCTTCGTCGAAAAGGCGCGGCTGGAGCAGGGCAAGGTGATGCTCTACCGCGCCCACAAGGACATCCATCTGCAGCTGCCGGCGGACGCCATGTCGGTCAGCCTCAACATCCTCGAGGCATCGCACAGCAGCGTCTTCCGCGACCAGTATCAGTTCGATGTCGAGAACCAGACGATCGCCGGGATCATGACGCGGACCTCGCTCGAGCCGATGCTGGCGCTGACCGCCCATTTTGGCGGGGAGGAGGGCGAGGATCTGCTCCGCGATTTCGCCGCCGCCCATCCCAGCGACCGGGTGCGCTGGGCGGCGCTCAGGGCGCAGGCCGCCGCCGCGGGCGGCCTCGACGACCGCATTGCCGTGTTCGAACGCGGCACGCGCGCGGATTCGCTGCTGGTCAGTGCGATGGCGCGCCGGGAAATCGGCCGGCTCGAGGCCGGCCGCGCCTGGATCGCCGGCGCGCATCTCTCCGCCTGATCGTCATCCCGGACCTGATCCGGGCTTCCATGAACCGCGCGGCATCGACGAAGCGTTTCGTCGAAAAACCGATCCGGACTCGGCACGATTGGCGTAGAAGGGACCCGGGCCGCTCCCGGGAGACGCGCGCCATTGCGGCCGCCTGTCGCCTCCCAGCGCTCGGAGTGGCCCAGGTGGGCTGTCTTTGAGGAAGGGAGTCTCGATCATGCTCAACCGTTACCATCTGCTCGGCGCCGCGGCCTGCCTTGCCGCCTGCGCCGTTGCTGCGCCGGCCAGCGCCTCCGTGGTGGTGCTCGGCAACAGCGATGCCCGAATGTGCTACGAGTCGGCGGACAGCCCGATGATGCCGGCCGCGCGCGACATCCGCCGCTGCGACGACGCGCTGCTGCGCGAGGCCCTGTCCAGCTACGAAGTGGTCGCCACCCATGTGAACCGCGGCATCCTCCGGCTTCGGCGCGGGATGATCGACGAGGCGATCAGCGATTTCGACCACGCAATCGCCATGGATCCGAACCAGCCCGAAGCCTATCTGAACAAGGGCGCGGCCCTGCTCAGGCGCGAAAATGCGAGCGAGGCCGTGAACCTCTTCACCATCGCGCTCGAGCGGAACACGACCCGGCCGGCGATCGCCCATTACGGGCGGGCCATCGCCAACGAGTCGCTGGGCAATATCAATGCCGCCTATCGCGACTATACGGCCGCGAGCCGGATCGCGCCCGACTGGCGCGAGCCGCGCATGGAGCTGACCCGCTTCCGGGTGGTCAGCCACTAGAACGGAACGTCGCGGCTCCCTGTCGGTTGACCCTGCGCGGGCCCTCCCGGTCCGCGCAGGAGACCGGTTTCCATGAGTTTCACGCTACCCGATCTGCCCTTCGCCAGGGACGCGCTGGGCGATTTCATGTCCGCCGAGACGTTCGACTATCATCACGGCAAGCATCACAAGGCCTATGTCGACAAGCTCAACGCCGCCGTCGCCGACAAGGGCCTGAGCGGCTCGCTGAGCGACATCATCCGGCAGGCCAAGGCGGACGGCGACAAGGCCGTCTTCAACAACAGCGCCCAGCACTGGAATCACAGCTTCTTCTGGCAATGCCTGGCGCCGCCCGAGGGGCAGACGCCGGAGGGGAAGCTGGCCCAGCTGATCGCGAACGGATTTGGCGGCATCGACGCGATGCTCGCCAGGCTCAAGGAGGAAGCGGTCGGACATTTCTCGAACGGCTGGGCGTGGCTCGTGCTGGACCGGGACGAGCTGAGGATCACTTCGCTGCATGATGCTGATACCCCTGTCGTTTACGAGGGGATGAAGCCGCTGCTGACGCTCGATGTCTGGGAACATGCTTATTATATCGACTATCGCAACGAGCGGCCGCGGTTCGCGGAGAGCGTGCTCGGCAACGTGATCAACTGGGAGTTCGTGGCGCAGAATCTGGACGGCGAGGGCGTCAGCCGCGCCGACCAGGAGGCGCTCGAACACGCCTGAGCGCGAACCAGGTCAGGTCTTCAGCCGGTAGCCCGTGCGGAAGATCCACCAGACGATGCCCATGCAGAGCAGGAGGAAGCCGAGCGTCGCCGCGAGGCTGATGCCGACGCCGATGTCGGTGGTGCCGTAGAAGCTCCAGCGGAAGCCCTCGATCAGATAGACGACCGGGTTGAAATGGGTGACCGTCCGCCACGGCTCGTGCAGCATGTTCACCGAGTAGAAGGCGCCGCCGAGGAAGGTGAGCGGGGTGACGATCAGCATCGGGATGAACTGGATCTGCTCGAAATTCTGGCCCCAGATGCCGATGATGAAGCCGAACAGGCAGAAGGTCGTCGCGATCATGATCAGGAAGGCCGCCATCCAGAAGGGATGGAGGATCTGGATCGGCACGAAGAAGCTCGCGGTCCCGAGAATAACGAGACCGAGCACGATCGACTTGGTCGCCGCCGCCCCGACATAGCCGATCACGGTCTCCAGCGGCGAGACCGGCGCCGAGAGCAGTTCGTAGATCGTCCCGGTGAACTTGGGGAAGAAGATGCCGAAGCTGGCGTTGAAGATGCTCTGCGTGAACAAAGAGAGCATGATCAGGCCGGGGACGATGAACGCGCCATAGGGGACGCCGTCCACCTCGGTCATCCTTGACCCGATCGCGGCGCCGAACACGACGAAATAGAGGGAGGTGGTGATCACCGGCGTCACCAGGCTCTGCCAGATGGTCCGGATCGCGCGGGACATCTCGAACCTGTAGATCGCCCAGACGCCGTGACGGTTGAAGCTCATGCCGTCTTCTCCTCGCGCTTCCGGTGGACGAGGCTGACGAAAATCTCCTCGAGCGAGCTCTGCCGCGTGTGCAGGTCCTTGAAGCCGATGCCGAGATCGCTCATCCGCCGCAGCAGGGACGGCACCCCGGTCCGCTCGGCATTGGCGTCGAACACGTAGAGCAGTTCGTGCCCGTCCGCCTGGAGGACGAGGTTCCACTCGGCGAGCTCGGACGGAATCGTCTCCATCACCTCGCTGAGATTCAGGGTCAGTTCCTTGCGGCCGAGCTTGCGCATCAGCGCCGTCTTCTCCTCGACCAGGATCAACTCGCCCTTGCTGATCACGCCCACCCGGTCGGCCATCTCCTCGGCCTCCTCGATATAATGGGTGGTGAGGATGATGGTGACGCCATTCTCCCTGAGGCGACGGACCAGTTCCCACATGTCGCGGCGAAGCTCGACGTCGACGCCGGCGGTGGGCTCGTCGAGGAACAGGATCTCCGGCTCGTGGCTCAGCGCCTTGGCGATCATCACCCGGCGCTTCATGCCGCCCGAAAGCTCCATGATCCGGGCGTCCTTCTTCTCCCAGAGCGACAGGTCGCGAAGCACCTTTTCGACATGGGCGGGGCCCGGCGGGTAGCCGAACAGGCCGCGCGAGAAATTGACCGTCGCCCAGACCGTCTCGAAGGCGTCGGTGGTCAGCTCCTGCGGCACCAGGCCGATCCGCCGGCGCGTCTCCTTATAGTCGCGGCCGATGTCGAAGCCGTCGACGGTGACGCTGCCCGTGCTCGGCGTGACGATCCCGCAGACGATCGAGATCATCGTCGTCTTGCCCGCCCCGTTCGGGCCCAGCAGGGCGAAGATCTCGCCCTTCTGGATGTCGAGATCGACCGGCTTCAGCGCCTCCACGCCGGTGGCGTAGGTCTTGGTCAGCCCCTTGATGGAGAGGACGGCGCTCATTCGGGCGGCAGGTCCGGAGTTTCTGCGGGCGCGTCGTCGCCGAGGCCGTGGCGCAGCAGCATCGGCACGTTCGCGGCAGCGAACAGGAAGGTCGCCGGGAGGAAGAACCAGAGCTTGAAGGCAACCCAGGTGTCCCAGCTCGTCAGCATGCGCACCGCCTCGTTCATCGCCGCCATGGCGAGGAAATAGAGGATCCAGTTCCGGGTCAGCAATGTCCAGCCGCGCTCGCGCAGGCCTGGATAGGCGGTGCCGAGCACGATCTTCAGGAAATTTCGGCCCGTGCGAAGGCCGAAGAAGAGCAGGCCGGCGACCGTGAGATAGTAAATGGTCGGCTTGATCTGGATGAAAATCCGCTCCTGCAGCCACAAGGTGAGACCGCCGAAGACCAGCACCATCGCCCCGGAGAACCAGAGCATCGGCGAGATCTTGCGATAGCGGGCGAGCGAAAAGGCCATCGCCGCCAGCATCGCCGCCATGAAGACCCCGGTCGCCCAGTAGATGCGCTGCCCGTCCGGCACCGGCGCGAGGAAGTTGGCGAGGAAGAAGAGCAGCAGCGGCCCGTAGTCGATCAGCAGGGTCGCGCCGAGGCCGGGCTTGCGGCTGGCATTCGCGGCGCTGCTCATGCGGCCGCTCCGGCGATGGCGCGGGCGGCGAGCGCCGGATCGAAGGGGCGGAGATCGTCCATCCCTTCGCCGACGCCGATGGCGTGGATGGGGATGCCATATTGCTCCGCCGCCGCCACGAGGACGCCGCCGCGCGCGGTCCCGTCCAGCTTGGTCATGACCAGCCCGGTGACGCCCCCCACCTCGCGGAACACCTCGATCTGGCTGAGCGCGTTCTGGCCCGTCGTGGCGTCGAGCACGAGCACCACGTCGTGTGGCGCCGCGGGATTGAGCCGGCCGAGCACGCGGCGGATCTTGGCGAGCTCGTCCATCAGATCCTTCTTGTTCTGCAGCCGCCCGGCCGTGTCGACGATCAACACGTCGATGCCCTCGGCGGTCGCCTTCTTGACGCCGTCATAGACGATCGCCGAGCTGTCCGAGCCCTCGGGTCCGGCGATGATCGGCACGCCGGCCCGGTCCGCCCAGATCTTCAATTGCTCGATCGCCGCCGCCCGGAAGGTGTCGCCGGCGGCGAGCAGCACGGAATAATCCTGCTCCTCGAACAGATGGGCGAGCTTGGCGATGGTCGTGGTCTTGCCGGAGCCGTTGACCCCGACGACAAGGATTACCTGCGGGCGCGGGAAGGCGTCGATCTCCAGCGGCTCGGCGACCGGGCGCAAGATTTTCTCGAGCTCCTCGGCGACGACGGCGCGCACCGCCTCCTCGGTCAGGCCCTTCTCGAAGCGCTCGCCGGCCAGCCGCTCGCGCACCCTGGCGGCCGTCGACGGGCCGAGGTCCGAGGCGATCAGCGCCTCCTCGATCTCGTCCAGCGTCCCGGCGTCGAGGCTGGCCCTGGTGAACAGGCCGCTGAGATTGTCGCCGAGCCGGTCGGAGGTCTTGCGGAAGCCGGCGCGCATGCGCTCCAGCCAGGAGGTCTCGCTCATGCAGGCACTCCGACGAGGGTGCCGTTCTCGACGCCGGCGATCGTCACGGCGACGATCCCGCCAATCGGACCGGTTCCGTCAAACCGGACCGGGGCAAAATTCTCGGCGTGGCCGAAATTATTCTTTTCCAGCAAAATCTTCTGCCTCGTTCCTGTCAGTCCTTCGAGCCACATTTCCTTCCGCCGTGCGCAGGCCTCGCGAAGCCGGCGGGCGCGCGCTCTGGCGATGACGGGGGAGACCTGGGGCATGCGCGCGGCAGGGGTGCCACGCTTCGGCGAGAAGGGGAAGATGTGGCCCATCACGATGTCGCACTCCTCGACGAGGCGCAGGCTGTTTTCGGCCATTGCCTCCGTCTCGGTCGGGAAGCCGGCGATCAGGTCGGCGCCGATCGCAATGTCGGGCCGTTTCGCCTTGAGCCGGGCGACGGTCGCGACGGCGTCGGCGCGACTGTGCCGCCGCTTCATCCGCTTCAGGACCATGTCGTCGCCCGCCTGGAAGCTCATATGAAGGTGGGGCATGAAGCGCGGATCGCCCGTGGCGATGTCGAACAGGCGCTCGTCCAGCTCGATACAGTCGAGCGAGGAGAGGCGGAGCCGCGGCAGCTCCGGCACATGGCGGAGGATGCGCTCGATCAGCTGGCCGAGGCTGGGGGCGCCGGGCAGGTCCGGACCGTAGGAGGTGACGTCGACCCCGGTCAGCACCACCTCGTTGAAGCCCTCGTCGACCAGGGCCCGGATCCGCTCCACCACGAGACCCGCCGGCACGGAGCGGCTGTTCCCGCGGCCGTAGGGGATGATGCAGAAGGTGCAGCGATGGTCGCAGCCATTCTGGACCTCGACGAACGCCCGCGACCGCTCGGCGAAGCCGGTGACGAGGTGCGGCGCAGTCTCGCGCACCGCCATGATGTCTGACACCGCAACATCCGGCGCCTCCGGCAGGAAAGCGCGGAAGTCGAACTTCTCCCGGTTCCCCAGCACCCGGCTCACCTCGGGCATCTCCGCAAAGCGCTCCGGCTCCACCTGCGCGGCGCAGCCGGTGACGATCACCCGCGCCTCGGGCCGGGCGCGCTTGGCGCGGCGGATCGCCTGTCGGGTCTGGCGGACCGCCTCGTTGGTCACCGCGCAGCTGTTGACGATGATCAGGTCGTCCTCATTCTGCGCGAGAGACCGCATGGCCTCGCTCTCGGCCATGTTGAGCCGGCAGCCCAGGGTGATGACCTCGGGCCCGCTCACAAGTCCGTCTCCCCGGTGAAGACCAGGGTGGCAGGCCCGCTCATCCGGATCGTCCCGCCCGGCGCCCAGGCGATGGTCAGCGACCCGCCGGGCAGGCGCACCTCGACTGGGCTTTCGACCAGCTTGCGCCGGATCGCCGCGACCGCGGTGGCGCAGGCGCCGGTGCCGCAGGCGAGGGTCAGGCCGGCGCCGCGCTCCCAGACGTGCAGGCGAATGGCGCCGTCCTCGATCGAGGCGACATTGACGTTCACGCGCTCGGGGAAAAGCGGGTCGGTCTCGATCACCGGGCCGAGCCCCGCCAGCGCGACCGCATCGGCCCGGGGCACGAAGAAGATCACATGCGGATTGCCGACATTGACGGCCATAGGCTGCTGCAGCTCACCCCAGGCCACGGGCATGACGGCGGTGTCCATCGGATAGGCCAGGGGAATCTCGTCCCAGCCGAATTTCGGCGCGCCCATGTCGACGCCCCCGGCATCGCCCGTGACGATGCCGCCTCTGGTTTCGATCGTCGCCGCGCCGCCCTCGAGCCGGACCACGCAGCGCGTCGCGTTGCCGCAGCTCTCGACCTCGCCGCCGTCGGCATTCCAGATCCGCATCCGCAGGTCGGCCACCTCGGACGGCTCCAGCAGGATCACCTGGTCGCAGCCGATGCCGGTGCGCCGGTCGGCCAGCGCCCGCGCCCGTGCCGCATCCATCGCCACCGCCTGCTTGCGGCCGTCGAGGATCACGAAGTCGTTGCCGAGCCCGTGCATCTTGATGAAGCGCTGCGTCATTGCCGGCAGCATCTAGGCAGGACGAGCCTTCGCGTCCACCGTCAGGCGGTGGCCGGCGCCTCCGCGCGGCCGGTCCGCTCCAGCTTGCCCCAGCCGACCCAGCGGCCGCGGATCGCGGCGGAGACCGCCTTCAGCACCACCCAGTACATGAGCTGGCGGTAGACGAAGCGCTGGGCGATGAGCAGCAGGCCCGGAAAGCGCCGCTCGCGCTTGTCCATGCGGAAGGCCAGCCAGCCGCAGACCAGGTCCACGGTCACGAACAGGATCCAGAAGAAGGCCATGCGACCGAGATCGCTGTGGGTCTGGGCCCAGCCATGCTGCGAGACCCGGCCCCAGGTCATCACCAGGCTGAACAGCAAGGCGAGATCGATCATCGGCGAAATCAGGGAGAACAGGACCTGGAAGGCCCAGGCCTGCGGCATGCCGATCCGGGCGAGGCCGCGGGGCTTGCCGTCGCGCAGCGCCCGGCGGTGCTTCCACAGGCATTGCAGCGTGCCGAACGCCCAGCGGAAGCGCTGCTGCGCGAGCGTGCGCAGGCTCTGCGGCGATTCCGTCCAGGCCACCGCCTCGACGTCATTGGCGACCCGCCAGCCGGCCCGCTGCACGGCAATGGTGAGATCCTGGTCCTCGGCGAGCGTGTCGACCGGGAAGCCGCCGACGTCCTCCAGCGCCTTGCGGCGCCAGGCCCCGACCGCGCCGGGCACCACCATGATCGCGTTCAGTCGCGCCAGCGCGCGCCGCTCCAGATTCTGGGCGGTGACATATTCCACCGCCTGCCAGCGGGTGACGAGGTTGACCCGGTTGCCGACCTTGGCGTTGCCGGCCACGGCACCGGTTTTCGGGTTGCGGAACCAGCGCGCGAGGCGGGCGATGGTGAGCGGCTCGAACTGGGTGTCGGCATCGAGCGCGACGATGATGTCGCCGCGCGCCAGGGCGATGCCGCGGTTCAGCGCCGCCGCCTTGCCGCCGTTCGGGAGGGTGAGCAGCTTCACGCGGCGCTCGCCCGCGAAGGCGGCCATGACGATCGCGCTGGTCGCGTCGGTCGAGCCGTCGTCGATCACGATCACCTCGAGCCGCACCCGCTCGCTGGCCAGCACCCGGCGGACCGAGGCCTCGATCACCTTCGCCTCGTTAAAGGCGGGGATCAGCACCGAGATCAGCCTGCCGCGGCCCTTCGGGAGCGGGGGTGCCTGCTCCGCCTTTCCGCGGGCCGCCAGCCAGGTCAGGCTGAGGGCGCGGGCGAGGCCGAGGGCGATGGCGAGCATGAAGAGCGCGGCGAGCGCCTTGTTGAGCCAGGCCAGGCTCGTGAAGATGGCGACGTCGATCCTGACCGCGACCAGGTCCCCGCCCTGGATTTCCGGCATGACCTGGGCGTGGCTGAGCCCGGCCAGCTGCGAGACCGGGACGAAGCGATAGCCGCGGGCGCGGAGCCGGTCGATGATCTGCGGCAGCGCCTCCAGCGTCTGCTGGCGGTCGCCGCCGCCGTCGTGGAGCAGGACGATCTGGCCCGAGCGCTCGGCATTGGCCGCCTCCACGCCCGCCACGGTGCGGCGGACGATCTCGTCCGTGCCCGGCAGCGCCCAGTCGTCCGGATCGACGTGCAGGCCGACATTGACATAGCCGTCATTCTGCGCGGCCAAAGCCGGGCCGAGCTCGTCCGCGGTGGTCGGCTCCGCGTCGCCGAAATAGGGCGCGCGGAACAGGCGGGTGCGATGCCCGGTATAGGCCTCGATCAGCCGCTCCGTCGTGTTCAGCTCGAACCGGGTCTCGCCGTCCGAGAGGGTGGCGAAATTGGGATGGGTGTAGCTGTGATTGCCGAGCTCGTGGCCCTCGGCGACGATCCGCTCGAGCAGGCCCTGCTCGCCGAGCACGTTGTCGCCGATCACGAAGAAGGTGGCGGGGACGTGCTTCTCCCGGAGCACGTCGAGAATGGCCGGGGTCCAGTCCGGATCGGGGCCGTCGTCGAAGGTGAGCGCGACGAGGCCGGCCCGGTCGCCGGTCCGCTGCACGACATAAGGCGAGGGGAGCGTGTCGTAGCTCTCGCTGCGGATCAGGCCGGAGCCGTCGGCCGCGACGCTGCGGTGGCCGAGCGTCGGCGTCGCCGCGATCCGCAGGATCTCGCCATTGCCCTCGACATCGACATTGGTGGAGCTGGCGAGGGTGGAGAGGTCCGGTGGCGCCGCCTGCTGGGTGAAGGCCGCGAAGGCGCGCCAGAGGCCCGGATCCTCGCTGCCGAGCCGCCACAGCGCCACCCCGGCCACGCCCTCGAGATGGGCGGCGCGCAGCTGGTTCCAGCCGCTCGCGGCGTCGAGCAGCCAGACATGGTGCGGGGTGCCGTCCTCGTCATAGTCGAAGCTCGCATTGCCGCTGGCCGGATCGAAGCGGATCGGCGCCTGGCTGTCGCGCGCGGAGAGCCAGGCCTCCTCGACCGACAGCGCCTCGGCCGTGCGGCCCGGCGTCCAGTCATAGCCGTAATTGGCGATGGTCGCGATCGCCTTGTCGGGGCCGGTCTGGCGGATCGCCTGCTGCAGGCGCTGCACGAACCAGGCCTGAGAGGCGATCGGGCCGGGATCGCCGGTCGCCCAATGCTCGTCGTAGAGCATCAGGAAGAGCCGGTCGGTGACCCGGGCAAAGGCGCCGAGGTTCCAGTCGGGGTCGCCGACCGGCACCGCCGCGGTGACCACCCAGCCGCGCAGCCCGAAGCGGCGATTGGCGGCGTCGAGGAAGCGTAGATAATCGGCCTGGGCGCTGCGCGGCAGCTCCTCGAAGTCGAAAGTGATGCCGGCGCCGTGCCGGGCCGCGACGAGGCGCTCGCAATTGTCCAGCAGCCGCGCGGCGGCGGCGGGATCGTGGAGCAAAGCGGCGAGGCCGGGTCCGTCCCACTCGCTGCCCGAGGCATTCTGCACCATCGGCAGCACCGCGGGCTTGTGGCGGGCGTCGGCGAGGATCGCCTCGAAGCGCGGATCGGGCTCGGCGACGAAGCGGTGGCCGGGCCCGGTGACCGAGGCGGCGGCGGGCATCACCCAGTCGAGCTCACCGGCATGGGCGGCGAAGGAGGCGCGGCTGGTATCGTCCCAGGGGACGTAGAAGCCGGTGACCAGCTGGTGGCCGTTGGCCGCGGCGAGCGCATGTTTGGGCAGCCAGTCATGGCCGAACAGGCGCAGCCCGCGATGCTGGGCGCCGACCCGATCCCCCAGTGAATGCAGCCGCGCCTGCTCCGAGCGCCAGGGCAAAGGCGGCGGCACCGGCATCTCGAAGATGGTGAAGGCGAGCGCGGAGACGGCGGCGACGACGAGCAGCACGAGGAGGGCGAGCGACCAGCCCGTCCACCGCCCGCGGCGGCCCGTCGGATCGTGAAACACCGGCCTGTGCATAACCGACTCGCCCCGCAGCAGCCGCGCGCTCTAGGCCCGCAAAGCTGGCGGGAAGGTGAACGACTTGCCCTCACCCTCCCATTGCTCGCGCAATGGGCCCCTCCCTCTCCCCGAGGCGGGAGAGGGGTTTGGTGCGACCTTCTTTCCCCTCTCCCATTTGGGGAGAGGGAGGGGCCCGCCGCCGAGGGCGGTGGGAGGGTGAGGGCAAGGTTGCTTTTCCCCGGCTTCCCCCTTATGTGCCCGGCATCCCGATGACGGGTGAGTATCGAGGCGTCGAGGACGCACGCTGGCCGGCGAGGTTTCGCCCGCCGGCGTTTTTCGTTTGGCGCTGACTGGAGAAGTGAATGTTCGAGAGCCTGAGCGATCGTCTGAGCGGCGTCTTCGACCGGCTGCGCGGCCGCGGCGCGCTGAGCGAGGGCGACGTGCGCGAGGCGATGCGCGAGGTCCGCATCGCTTTGCTCGAAGCCGATGTCGCGCTCCCCGTCGTTCGCGAGTTCGTCGACCGGGCGACCGAGCAGGCGGTCGGCCAGCAGGTGCTGCGCTCGGTCACGCCGGGCCAGCAGGTCGTCAAGATCGTCCATGACGCGCTCGTCGAGATGCTCGGCGCCGAGCAGGCCGAGCTGCAGCTCGAAGTCACCCCGCCGGCGATCATCATGATGGTCGGCCTGCAGGGCTCCGGCAAGACCACGACCACCGCCAAGCTCGCCAAACGCCTGACCGAGAAGGACCGCAAGAAGGTCCTGATGGCCTCGCTCGACGTCGCCCGTCCGGCCGCGCAGGAGCAGCTCGCCGTGCTCGGCCGCCAGGCCGAGGTCGCGACCCTGCCGATCGTGCCGGGCCAGCAGCCGGTCGAGATCGCCCGCCGCGCGCTCAATGCCGCGAAGCTGCAGGGCTATGACGTCCTCTTGCTCGACACCGCCGGCCGGCTGCACGTCGACCAGGCGCTGATGGACGAGATGAAGGCGGTCGCTGCCGCCGCCAATCCCGACGAGGTCCTGCTGGTCGCCGATTCGATGACCGGCCAGGATGCGGTCAACGTCGCCAAGAGCTTCACCGACCAGGTCCCGCTCACCGGCGTGATCCTGACCCGCATGGACGGCGACGCCCGGGGCGGTGCCGCCTTGTCGATGCGCGCGGTCACCGGCAAGCCGATCAAGTTCGCCGGCACCGGCGAGGCGATCGACAAGCTGGAGCCCTTCCATCCGGAGCGCGTCGGCGGCCGCATCCTCGGCATGGGCGACGTGGTCAGCCTCGTCGAGCGTGCGCAGGAGACGATCGAGGCCGAGGAGGCCGAGGCGCTCGCCAGGAAGATGGCCAAGGGCCAGTTCGACCTCAACGACCTCAGGAACCAGCTCCGCCAGATGCAGAAGATGGGCGGGCTCGGCGCGCTCGCCGGAATGCTGCCGGGCATGAACAAGATCAAGAACCAGGTGAACGCCTCGGGCGTTCTGGAAGGCAATGTGCTCGGCCGGCTCGACGCCATCATCGGCTCGATGACCCCGAAGGAGCGCGGCAAGCCCGACCTGCTCAACGCCAAGCGCAAGATCCGGGTCGCCAAGGGCTCGGGCACCACCGTCCAGGAGGTGAACCGGCTGCTGAAGATGCACCAGGAAATGTCCACGGCGATGAAGAAGATCAAGAAAATGGGCGGCCTGGCCAAGCTCGGCGCCATGTTCGGCGGGGGCGGCGGCATGGGCGGCATGGGCGGGCTCGGCGGGCCGGGCGGCGGGATGCCGCCGGGCGGCCTTCCCGGTCTTCCGGGCGGCCAGGGCGGCGCTCCACTCAACATTCCAGGCAAGTTCAAGAAATAGACGTAACACTCAGAAAGGACGTATTAAAATGGCAGTTGCAATCAGGCTCAGCCGGGGCGGCGCGAAGAAGCGGCCCTATTACAAGATCGTTGTCGCCGATGCGCGTAACGCGCGTGATGGCAAGTTCATCGAGCGCGTCGGCAGCTACAATCCGCTGCTTCCCAAGGACAGCGACGAGCGCGTGAAGCTCGACGCCGACCGCATCCGCCACTGGCTTTCCGTCGGCGCGCAGCCGTCCGACCGCGTCCATCGCTTCCTCGACGCCGCCGGCATCCTGGAGCGCGCGGCGCGCAGCAACCCGAAGAAGGGCGAGCCGGGCGAGAAGGCGAAAGAGCGCGCCGAGGAGCGGGCGACGAAGGAGGCCGAGGCCGCCGAAGCCGCCGCCGCGCCGGCCGAGGAAGCCGCCGAGGCCCAGCAGGAGACCGTCGAGGTGATGGCCGAGGCGATCGAGGAGGCCACGCCCGAGACCGAAGAGGTTCCGGCCGAAGGGGCTGCTGCCGAGGAAGCTTCGGCTCCGGAAGCCGAAGCTCCGGCCGCCGAAGAGGCTCCGGCCGCTGAGGAAGCTGCCGCTGAGGAAGCTGCCGCCGGGGAGGCTCCCGCCGCCGAGGCCGAGGCTCCCGCCGAGGAGGCTGCCGCCGGGGAAGCCACCCCGGCCGACGAGGCCAGCAACGAGGGCGAATCCGCCGAGGCCCCGGCCGAGGGCAGCGACGAGGCTGCTCCGGAAGCGGGCGCCGAGAAGGCCGAGCAGGCTTAATTGGCCGACCAGGTCATCCTCGCTGCCGTCGCCGGCGCGCACGGCGTCGGCGGCGAGGTGCGCCTGAAACTCTTCGCCGAGGGCCTCGACAGCCTGAAGCGGCAGAAGATTCTCCATGCGGGCGACCGCCCGCTCACCCTCAAATCGGTGAAGCCCGGCAGCGTCGGAGCGATCGCCCGCTTCGCCGAGATATGCGACCGGAGCGCCGCCGAGGCGCTGCGCGGCACCTTGCTCACCGTCCCCCGCGACGCTCTGCCTCCGCTCGCGGAGGGCGAATATTATCATGCAGACCTGCTCGGCCTCGCCTGCGTCGATCCGTCGGGGGCGCCGCTCGGCACGGTCGCCGCGGTCGAGAATTTCGGCGCTGGCGACCTCATCGAGATCGAACGCCCCGACGGCAAACGCGCCCTGATCCCGTTCAGGCCCGGCATCGCCGACCTCGCCGACGGCCGCATCGTCGCCGACCCGGCCTTCCTCGCCTAGCGCAGCAAACCGCCCAGTTCCGCCAGGTCGTTGCGGATCGTCGTCGCCGCCACCCCGCCTTCGCCCATGGCGTGGCTGATCTGGTCGAGGCCGATCACCACGTCGCCCGCCGCATAGGCGCCCGGCACGCTCGTGCGCTGGTGCGCGTCGACGAGGATGCAGCCGCTGCCGCCCGCCAGCGCCGCGCCGATCTGCGAGGCCAGCTCGTTGTGGATGTCCGAGCCCAGCGCCGGATAGACGCTGTCGAACGTATGATGGCCGTGCGGAGTCTCGACCACGATGGCCCCATTTGTTCCGCGATCACCGCCAAGCGCCGCCACCGCATGGCAGGGCCCGTCGACGGTGCGCACGCCGAGCGCCGCCAGCCGCTCCCGGTCCGCCGCCGCCAGATCGTGCGCCCGGTCCGGGGCGATCAGGGTGATGTCGGCGGTATAGGATCGGAGGAAGGCCGCCTCGGCCACGCCATGCGAGCCCGAGCCGATCACCCCCACCTTGCGGTCGGTCACCTCATAGCCGTCGCAGATCGGGCAATAGCGGATCAGGCCGCGGGCCAGGGCCTCGTCGTGCAGCTCCTCATCCATCGGCGGGCGGCGGTTGGCGACGCCGGTGGCGAGCAGGACGGTGCGCGCGGCGACCGGGCCGGCGCCATATTCCGCCTCGAAGCCGCCTTCGATCCGGTCCAGCCGGGTCACCCGCCCGGTCTCGATCGCCGCGCCATATTTCTGCGCCTGCGCCGTCATCCGCGCGATCAGCTCGGCCCCGGAAATCCCGTCCGGAAAGCCGGCATGGTTGTTGGTGCAGGGGATCAGCGAGGCACGGCTCTTCCCCGCATCCACCACCTGCAGCTTCAGGTGGAAGCGGGCGAGATAGATGGCCGCGGTCAGCCCGGCCGGGCCGCCGCCGATGATCAGGCAATCGAGATCGGGTTCGGTCATTTCGGCTCCAGCGCCGAGTCTGGCCGATTGTTCCGCCCGGTGCGAGCGCCTATTCGGGTCCCGCCCGCAAGAGGAGCCGGATGACGATGCGACCCTGGATTGCCGCCCTGCTCCTCGCCGGACTGCCGGTCCAGGCGCCTGCCCAGATGCCCGTGCCCGCGGCGCCGGCCCCGGACGCCGCGCGGATCGAGGCGGCCGGGCCCTCGCTCGACGCCTATTTCCAGCGCTACATGGCCGAGCAGCATATCCCCGGCCTCGTCTACGGCATCGTCGCCGACGGGCGCCTGGCCTACGTCCGGACCATGGGCAGCCTGACGCCCGGGGAACCCGCGCGCGCGGTCACGCCCGACAGCCTGTTCCGCATCGCCTCCATGTCCAAGGCCTTCACCGCGCTCGCCATCCTGAAACTCCGCGACGCGGGGCGCCTCCGGCTCGACGATCTCGCCGAGCGCTACGTGCCGGAGCTGCGCCGCTGGCATTATCCGACTTCAGACAGCCCCCGCATCCGCGTCCGCGACCTGCTCAGCCATGTCGGCGGCTTCGTCACCGACGATCCCTGGGGCGACCGCCAGACGCCGCTCCCCGAGGCCGAGTTCACCCGCATGCTGCGCAACGGCGTGCCCTTCACGCGGGCGCCGGACAGCCAGTTCGAATATTCCAATTTCGGCTATGCGCTGCTCGGCCGGATCGTCACGAACGTCTCCGGCCGACCGTTCAAGGACTATATCGAGCGGGAGATCATGGGTCCGCTCGGCATGACCTCGACCGGCTACGACATCTCGGCCGCCCCGCAGGAGCGCCGGGCGCTCGGCTGGCGCTGGGAGAATGACGCCTTCGCCCGCGAGCCCGACATGGCCCACGGTGCCTTCGGGGCGATGGGCGGGGTGCAGACCAGCGCCCGCGACTATGCCCGCTGGGTCGCCTTCCTGCTCTCCGCCTGGCCGCCGCGCGACGGGCCGGAGCAGGGGCCGGTGCGCCGGTCGACCGTCCGCGAGCTCGCCCAGGGGCTGAATTTCGCCTCGGTCACGCGGCGTCCGGGCGACCCGGAGTCCTGCCCGCAGGCGACGACCTACGGCATGGGCTTCCGCGTCGCCCAGGATTGCGATCTCGGTCTCACGCTCGGCCATGGCGGCGGCTATCCGGGCTACGGCTCCTATCTGCTGCTCCTGCCGGATTATGGCGTCGCGATCTTCGCCTTCGCCAACCGCACCTATGCCGGGCCGTCGCCGCCCGTCTGGCAGGCGGCATTGGCGCTGCAGCATCAGGGCCTGCTCACCCCACGCACCCTCCCGGTCAGCGCCGCGCTGGTCGTCAATTACCGGGCAGCGCAGGCGATGTGGGCGGTCGGCAATCTGACGCCCGGGCGGGGTCAGCTGGCGATGAACTTCCTGATGGACCGCAGCGCCGAGAATTGGGCGGCCGAATTCGCCCGGTTGAAGGAGCAGGCGGGCAATTGCGTACTCAGCCCGATCACCCCGACTGGCGCGCTCACGGGCACGTTCGACTGGACCTGCGAGCGCGGCCACGTGCAGGGGCAACTGCTGCTCGCCCCGACCAATCCGCCGACCATCCAGGCGCTGCGCCTGCGTGTCGTGCCGAACCCGTGAGCTGGGCCGCCACCATCCTCACCCTCTATCCGGAGATGTTTCCCGGGCCGCTGGGCCTCAGCCTTGCCGGGCGGGCGCTGGCGGAGGGAACCTGGTCGCTGGAGACGGTGCAGATCCGCGATTTCGCCACGGACCGGCACAAGTCCGTCGACGACACGCCGGCGGGCGGCGGTGCCGGCATGGTGATGCGGGCCGACGTGCTCGCGGCGGCTTTGGACAGCGTCGCCGACGACCGCCCGAAGCTGGTGATGAGCCCCCGCGGCACGCCCCTGACCCAGGCTCTCGTCCGCGAGCTCAGCGCCGGTCCCGGCGTCACCATCCTCTGCGGCCGCTTCGAGGGGATGGACGAGCGGCTTTTCGAGGCGCGGCCCCTCCTTCCGGTCTCGATCGGCGACTATGTGCTGTCCGGGGGCGAACCGGCCGCCCTGACCCTCCTCGACGCTTGCATCCGGCTGCTTCCCGGGGTAATGGGCGCGCCTTCGAGCGGTGAGGAGGAGAGCTTTGAAAGCGGCCTTCTCGAATACCCTCATTATACCCGGCCTGTTGAATGGGAAGGGCGCAGGATCCCCGAAGTGTTGCGATCGGGGGATCATGCGAAGATCGCCGCCTGGCGGAAACAACAGGCGGAGGCAGAGACACGGCTAAGGCGGCCGGACCTGATCGAGCGTCATGGGGACGCGCGAAGGCCATCGCCCTCTGGCGCGCAGCGGAAGAAGAACAAGGACGAATGAGATGAACCTCATCCAGCAGCTCGAGGCCGAGCAGATCGCCGCCTCCGGCAAGAAGATCCCGGAATTCCGTCCGGGCGACACGCTCCGCGTCGGCGTCAAGGTCGTCGAGGGCGAGCGCACCCGCATCCAGAATTTCGAAGGCGTCTGCATCGCGCGGGCCAACAAAGGCCTCGGCAGCTCCTTCACCGTCCGCAAGATCAGCTTCGGCGAGGGCGTCGAGCGGGTCTTCCCGCTCTATTCGCCGAACGTCGATTCGATCGAGGTCGTGCGCCGCGGCGCCGTCCGCCGCGCCAAGCTTTATTATCTGCGCGGCCGCACCGGCAAGTCGGCCCGCATCGCCGAGCGCCGGGACACCCGTCACCTCGAGGCCGCGCGCGCCGAGGCCGAGACCGAGGGCGCCGAGGGCTGAGCCTTTCGGCAAGGAAAAGCAGGGGCGGGGAGAACATGGTGTTTTCCCCGCCCTTTTCTTTGCGCGCATGATGCGGATAGGAAGCTTCATGCGCCTCCTCCTCCCGCTCGCCGCCGCCTTCGCCGCCGCTGCGCCCGCCTCCGCCCAGCCGCAGCAACAGCCGCTCACGCTGGAGCGGATCTTCGCCAGCCCGTCATTGTCCGGCCCGACGCCTCGACTGCTGAAGCTCTCCCCGGACGGGCGTCTCGCCACCATGCTCCGCAACCGGCCGGACGACCGGGACCGCTACGATCTCTGGGCGGTCGACACGACCACCGGCCAGGCGCGGATGCTGGTCGACAGCCAGCGGCTCGGCACCGGCGCCCGGCTTTCCGAGGACGAGATGATGCGGCGCGAGCGTGCCCGGCTCTCGGGCGTGCGCGGCATCGTCAGCTATGACTGGTCGCCGGACGGCCGCTCGATCCTCGTGCCGCTCGATGGCGATCTCTATCTCGCCGGGCTCGACGGCAATGTCCGCCGGATCACCGCCACGCCGCAGACCGAGCTCGACGCCCAGATCTCGCGCACCGGCCGCTACCTCTCCTTCGTGCGCGACCAGAATCTCTACGTCGTCGACGCGGACGGACAGAACGAGCGGCGCCTGACCACCGACGGCGCCGGCACGATCAGCTGGGGCTCGGCCGAGTTCGTCGCCCAGGAGGAGATGGACCGTCGCACCGGCCATTGGTGGTCGCCCGACGACCGCTTCCTCGCCGTCGCCCGGATCGACGAAGCGCCGGTCCGCGTCGTCACCCGCACCGCGATCGGCGCCGACGGTACCCGCACCTACCAGCAGCGTTACCCGGCGGCGGGGACCCCGAACGTCCTGGTCGAGCTCTATGTCGTCGCCGCGGACGGCTCGGGCCGGGTCAAGGTCGATCTCGGCGCCAATCCGGACATCTATCTGGCCCGCGTCGACTGGGCGCCGGACGGCCGCACCCTGTTCGTCCAGCGCGAAAGCCGCGACCAGAAACGGCTCGACCTGCTGAGCGTCGATCCGGCGACCGGCCGGTCGACCATCCTGTTCAGCGAGACCGCGACCAGCTGGCTCAATCTCCACGACAATCTGCGCCCCCTGCGCGACGGCAGCCTGATCTGGAGCTCGGAGCGGTCCGGTTTCTCCCACCTCTATCGCTTCCGGAACGGGCGCTGGACCCAGCTCACCCGCGGCCATTGGGCGGTCGACCGGCTGGTCGGCGTCGACGAGCGCCGCGGCCGCATCTACTTCACCGGCAATGTCGAGACGCCGCTGGAGCGCCAGCTCTACTGGGTCGATCTCCGCCGCCCGGGGCCGCCTCACCGGATCACCGAAGCGGGCTGGTGGAACAGCGCCGAGATGGACGAGGGCGGCACCCGCGCGCTCGTCTCCCGCTCGAACCCGGCGCAGCCGCCCCAGGTCTATCTCGCCGACGCGGCCGGCCGGCGGATCGCCTGGATCGAGGAGAACCGGCTCGACGCCTCGCATCCCTATGCGCCGTTCCTCGCCAGCCATGTCGCGCCCGTCTTTGGCACGCTCCGCGCGGCCGACGGCACCGAGCTCCACTACAAAATGCTCTCGCCGCCGCGCGAGCCCGGCCGCCGCTATCCCGTCTTCGTGCAGGTCTATGGCGGGCCGGGGACGGGGCGGCAGGCGACCCGCGCCTGGGGCAGTCCGCTCCAGCAATATCTGGTCGATCATGGCTGGATCGTCTTCAGTCTCGACAATCGCGGCTCGCCCGATCGCGGCAAGGCGTTCGAGGATGCCATCTATCACGCGATGGGCGCGGTCGAGGTCCAGGACCAGCTCGCCGGCGTGAACTGGCTGCGCGGCCAGGCCTATGTCGATCCCGCCCGTATCTCGGTCTACGGCTGGTCCTATGGCGGCTATATGACGCTTCGCCTGCTCGAGGCCGCGCCCGGCACCTTCGCCGCCGGCGTCGCCGGCGCCCCGGTCACCCGCTGGGAGCTGTACGACACCCATTATACCGAGCGCTATCTCGGCAATCCGGCGACCGATCCGGCCCCCTATCAGGCGGCGGACGTCGTCCCCCAGGCGGGCCGGATCGCGGATCCGCTGCTCCTGCTCCACGGCATGGCCGACGACAATGTCGTGTTCGAGAACAGCACCGTCCTGATCGGCGCGCTGCAGGGCCGCAGCTTCCCGTTCGAGCTGATGGTCTATCCCGGCGCCACCCACGGCGTCAGCGGCGAGGCCCGCCAGCTCCATCTCTGGCGGACGATCGAGAATTTCCTGAACCGCACCGTGCGCGGCGCGCCCGCGCGCTGAGGCGGGGAAGCGACAGAAAAAGATATATCTTGAACCGCGGGCTCAAAAGATATATCTCAGCTGCGTCTTAGATAGGAGTAACCCGAATGGGACGACACAGGATGCATGGCTGCGGGCCGCGCGGTTTTCCCGAGGCGATCATCGCCATGGGCATGGGCCGCGGCTGGGGCCGGGGCGGCTTCGGCGGCGGCTGGGGCCAGTGGGGCGGCGACGAATGGGGCGGCGGCGGCCGCGGCCGGGGCCGCCGGCGCATGTTCGACGCGGGCGAGCTCCGCCTGGTTTTGCTCAAGCTGATCGCCGACCAGCCGCGCCACGGCTATGATCTGATCCGCGCGATCGAGGAGCTGACCCACGGCGCCTATGCGCCGAGCCCGGGCGTGGTCTATCCGACCCTCACCATGCTGCAGGATATGGGCCTGATCGAGGAGGCGAAGGGCGAGGGCTCGCGCAAGGCCTTCCAGATCACCGCGGACGGCGAGGCCCATCTCGCCGAGAAGAAGGACGAGGTGGACGGCCTGTTCGAGCGGCTCGACGAGGTCGGCGGCGACCAGCGCAAGGCCGGCGGCGCCCCGATCCGCCGCGCGGTTGGCAACCTGCTCTCCGCGCTCTGGCACCGCGCCACGCGCGAGGACATGGACGAGGCGCGGCTGCACGAGATCGCTGCCATCCTCGACGAGGCCGCGCAGAAGATCGAACGGCTGAAATAAGTAAGCTCCTCCCCGAAACGGGGAGGGGGACCATGCGAAGCATGGTGGAGGGGGCGAGCGAGAGGCCGGACCCCCTCCGTCAGCGCTTCGCGCTGCCACCTCCCCGTCCCGGGGAGGATCCAGAAATCAGGGCACCGGGCTCCGCTGCTGGCGGCCGCCTTCATTGTGCTGGCGGATGACCCGCATATAGGCCTCGGCCAGCTCGTGATTGACCGCGTCCCAGCCGTAACGCTGGCTCGCCTGATAGCCGGCCTCGCCGGCGGCGCGGCGCGCCCCGGCGTCGGTGCAATAGAAAGCGAGCGCGTCGCAGAAGGCGTCGATCGCGCCCGGCCGGATCAGCCGGCCGGTGACGCCGTCGCTGACCAGGCTCTCGCTGCCGGTCGCGCTCGCCGCGACCACGGGCAGGCCCGCGGCCATCGCCTCCAGCGTGACGTTGCCGAAGGTCTCGGTGACCGAGGGATTGAGCAGCATGTCCATGGAGGCGACCGCGCGGCCCAGATCCTCGCCGCACTGATAGCCGGCGAAGACCGCATCGGGCAGGCGCTTCTCGAACCAGTCGCGGGCCGGGCCCTTGCCGACGATCAGCACCTTGTGCCTGACGCCGCGCCGCGCCAGCCGGTCGACCGCGTCGGAGAAGACGTCGAGCCCCTTCTCCATGACCAGCCGGCCGACGAAGCCGACCACCGGCATGTCGTCCTCGATGCCGAAGCGACGCCGCCAGGCGAGGTCGCGGCGGCCGGGGTTGAAAATCTCCCGGTCGATGCCGCGCGTCCAGATGCCGACATCATAGTTCATGCGCTGTTCGCGGAGCAGCTGCGCCATGGAGTCCGACGGCGCGAAGATGGCGTCGCAGCGGCGGTAGAAGCGCCGCAAGGTGGCGAGCACGGCCGGCTCCATGAAGGCGAGGCCGTAATAGCGCGGATAGGTCTCGAAGCGGGTGTGCACCGAGGCGATCACCGGCAGGTCCCATTTGTGTGCCAGCGTCACCGCGCGGTGGCCGGTCACGTCGGGGCTGGAGACGTGGATGATGTTCGGCCGGAAGTCGGCGATGTCGCGCTTCACCCGCGGCGGAATCATCGTTCCGATCTTGTATTCCGGTCGGCGCGGGATCGACACGGAGGGGAGGGAGACGAGGTCGCCCTTCGGCTCGAAGGCCGGAGTCCTGGTGGTCGGCGAATAGACCCGCACCGCCGCGCCCTGGCGCAGCAGATAGTCGGCGAGCCGGTTCAGCGCCTGGTTGGCGCCGTCGCGGACATAATTGTAATTGCCGCTGAAGATGGCGACGCGGAGGTCCGAGACATCCATGTCCGGAGCGATAAGGGCCTCCTCGGCCGAAGGCAAAGCCAGGCCCTTCGCCTTGCGCGCGGTCAGGGCGGGGACGTCGAGTCCCCTGGCGGCCTCGCGGAGGGCGTTGGGCAGGCCGGTCTTCCGGTTGACGGTCTTCGCGGTCATGCAGAGTCCTCTAGACGAAAATCGCCCCGCCGACCTCGGCCGGCGGGGCGGTTCATCTGATTTGCCTCAGGCTTCGTCGCCGTCCGCGGGCTGCGCCTGCAGGTAATCGCCGGCATCCTCGTCGCTGCCGTGACCGCTGACCGTCACCGCCTCGAGCGGATCCGAATGGGTCGCGGCCTCGGGACCCTGGGCGAGCTCGGCGGCATGCTCCTCCTCCGCCGAATTGGCGGCGATGAGCGCCTCCTGGATCGAGCGATGCTGCGCGCGGAGCGCGGCGTCGCGCGAGGAGGCGGCGATACGCAGCCGCTTCATGCCCGCGCCCGTGCCCGCCGGGATCAGGCGGCCGACGATGACATTCTCCTTGAGGCCTTCCAGATCGTCGATCTTGCCCTGCACCGAAGCCTCGGTGAGCACCCGGGTCGTCTCCTGGAAGGACGCCGCGGAGATGAAGCTGCGGGTCTGCAGGCTCGCCTTGGTGATGCCGAGCAGCACCGGCTTGCCTTCCGCGAACTTCTTCTTGCCCGACGCCTTGAGCTTGGCATTGGCCTCGTTCATCTCCTGCCGGTCGACCTGCTCGCCGACCAGGAAGGTGCTGTCGCCGGACTCGGTGATCTCGACCTTCTGCAGCATCTGGCGAACGATCACCTCGATGTGCTTGTCGTTGATCTTCACGCCCTGCAACCGGTAGACCTCCTGGATCTCCGAGACGAGATATTCCGCCAGCGCCTTGACGCCGAGCACCTCCAGGATGTCGTGCGGATCCGGGGAACCGCCGATCAGGTTGTCGCCGCGCTTCACGAAGTCGCCTTCCTGCACGTCGATGACCTTGGACTTCGGCACCAGATACTCGACCGGCTCGCCCCCATCCTCGGGGACGATCGCGATCTTGCGCTTGGCCTTGTAGTCCTTGCCGAACTGGATCTTGCCCGAAACCTTGGCGATGATCGCATTCTCCTTGGGCTTGCGCGCCTCGAAGAGCTCGGCGACGCGCGGCAGGCCGCCGGTGATGTCGCGGGTCTTGGCCGCCTCGCGCGTGACGCGGGCGAGCACCTCGCCGGCCTCCACCGTCTGGCCGTCCTCGACCGAGAGCATCGCGCCCGGGGAGAGCATGTAGCGCGCCGCCTCGCCCGATTCCGCATCGAGGAGGGTGATGCGCGGCCGCAGATCCTCCTTGCTCCGCGCGGTGGCGCGGAACTCGGTGACGACGCGCTGGGCGATGCCCGTCGCTTCGTCGGTCTGCTCGACGAGCGTCTTGCCCTCGATCAGATCCTGGAACTTCACGGTGCCGCCCTTCTCGGTGATCACCGGCATCATGAACGGATCCCACTCGGCGATCCGGTCGCCCTTGGACACGATGTGGCCGTTGTCGGCCAGCAGGTGCGCGCCGTAGGGGATGCGGTGCGTGGAGCGCTCGCGCCCGTCCATGTCGACGATCGCCAGCTCGCCATTGCGGGCCATGGCCACGCGGCGGCCGCGGGGATCCATGATCGTCGGCAGATCGCGCAGTTCGATCGTGCCGTCCGCCACGGCCTCGAGGCTGGACGTCTCGTTGAGCTGGGCGGCGCCGCCGATGTGGAAGGTCCGCATCGTCAGCTGCGTGCCCGGCTCGCCGATCGACTGGGCGGCGATCACGCCGACCGCCTCGCCGATATTGACCGGCGTGCCGCGGGCGAGGTCACGCCCGTAGCAGCGGCCGCAGACGCCATGCTCGCTCTCGCAGACCAGCGGGCTGCGGATGTGCACGGACTGGATGCCGAGCTCGTCGATCTTCAGGGCCGAAGCCTCGTCGATCAGCTCGCCTTCCTTGACGATGGTCTCGCCGGTCTTGGCGTCGACCACGTCCTCGGCCGGGGTCCGGCCCAGGATGCGCTCGCCGAGCGAGGCGATCATCGCGCCGCCCTGGACGATGGCGCGCATGTCGAGGCTGTTCTCGGTGCCGCAATCGTCCTCGACGACCACGCAATCCTGCGACACGTCGACCAGACGGCGGGTCAGGTAGCCGGAATTCGCCGTCTTGAGCGCGGTGTCGGCAAGACCCTTGCGGGCGCCGTGGGTGGAGTTGAAATATTCGAGGACGGTCAGGCCTTCCTTGAAGTTCGAGATGATCGGGGTCTCGATGATCTCGCCCGACGGCTTGGCCATGAGGCCGCGCATGCCGGCGAGCTGCTTCATCTGCGCCTGCGAACCGCGGGCCCCCGAATGCGCCATCATGTAGATGGAGTTGATCGGGGCCATGCGGCCGTTCTCGTCCTTCGGCTGCGCCTTGATCTTGTCCATCATGGCGTTCGCCACCTGGTCGCCGCAGCGGCTCCAGGCGTCGATCACCTTGTTGTACTTTTCCTGCTGGGTGATCAGGCCGTCCTGGTACTGCTGCTCATAATCCTTCACGAGCGCGCGGGTCTCGTCGACCATCGCCTCCTTCTCGTGCGGGATGATCATGTCGTCCTTGCCGAACGAGATGCCCGCCTTGAAGGCGTGGCGGAAGCCGAGGCCCATGATCGCGTCGGCGAACAGCACCGTCTCCTTCTGGCCGGTGTGCCGGTAGACGATGTCGATGACGTCCGCGATTTCCTTCTTGGTGAGCAGCCGGTTGACCGTCTCGAAGGGAACCTTGTGCGACTTCGGCAGGGTCTCGCCGAGCAGCATGCGGCCCGGCGTGGTCTCGACCCGCTTCATGAAGTGATTGCCGTCCTCGTCGGTCTGCGGCACGCGGCTGGTGATCTTGGTGTGGAGGGTCACCGCGCCGGCGAAGAGGGCCTGGTGGACCTCCTCCATATTGGCCAGGACCGAGCCTTCGCCCGGCTCGCCCTCGCGCTCCATCGACAGATAATAGAGACCGAGCACCATGTCCTGCGAGGGCACGATGATCGGCTTGCCGTTGGCGGGCGAGAGGATGTTGTTGGTCGACATCATCAGCACGCGCGCTTCCAGCTGGGCCTCGAGGCTCAGCGGGACGTGCACGGCCATCTGGTCGCCGTCGAAGTCGGCGTTGAAGGCGGCGCAGACCAGCGGGTGAAGCTGGATCGCCTTGCCCTCGATCAGCACCGGCTCGAAGGCCTGAATGCCGAGGCGGTGGAGCGTCGGCGCGCGGTTCAGAAGCACCGGATGCTCGCGGATCACCTCGTCGAGGATGTCCCAGACCTCCTTGCGCTCCTTCTCGACCCACTTCTTCGCCTGCTTCAGGGTCATGGAGAGACCCTTGGCGTCGAGGCGCGAGTAGATGAACGGCTTGAACAGCTCGAGCGCCATCTTCTTCGGCAGGCCGCACTGGTGCAGCTTCAGCTCCGGACCGGTCACGATGACCGAGCGGCCCGAATAGTCGACGCGCTTGCCGAGCAGGTTCTGGCGGAAGCGGCCCTGCTTGCCCTTCAGCATGTCGCTGAGCGACTTCAGCGGCCGCTTGTTGGCGCCGGTGATGGTGCGGCCGCGGCGGCCGTTGTCGAACAAAGCGTCGACCGCCTCCTGCAGCATGCGCTTCTCGTTGCGGACGATGATGTCCGGCGCGCGCAGCTCCATGAGGCGCTTCAGGCGGTTGTTGCGGTTGATCACGCGGCGGTAGAGATCGTTGAGATCCGAGGTCGCGAAGCGGCCGCCGTCCAGCGGCACCAGCGGGCGCAGTTCGGGCGGGATCACCGGCACGACGTCGAGGATCATCCACTCCGGCCGGTTGCCGGATTCGAGGAAGGACTCGACAACCTTCAGCCGCTTGATGATCTTCTTGGGCTTCAGCTCGGACTTGGTGGTCTCGAGCTCGTCGAGCAAAGCCTGGCGCTCGCCTTCGAGGTCGAGGTCCATCAGCATCTGCTTGACCGCCTCGGCGCCGATGCCGGCGGTGAAGGCGTCCTCGCCATATTCGTCCTGCGCGTCGAGCAGTTCGTCCTCGGTGAGGAGCTGGAACTTCTCGAGCGGGGTCAGGCCCGGCTCGGTGACGATGTAGGACTCGAAGTAGAGCACGCGCTCGAGCTGCTTCAGCTGCATGTCGAGCAGCAGGCCGATGCGGCTCGGCAGCGACTTCAGGAACCAGATATGGGCGACCGGGGCGGCCAGCTCGATATGGCCCATGCGCTCGCGGCGGACCTTTGAGACGGTGACCTCGACGCCGCACTTCTCGCAGACGATGCCCTTGTACTTCATGCGCTTGTACTTGCCGCACAGGCACTCATAGTCCTTGATCGGGCCGAAGATGCGCGCGCAGAACAGACCGTCGCGCTCGGGCTTGAACGTGCGGTAGTTGATCGTCTCGGGCTTCTTGATCTCGCCGAACGACCAGCTGCGGATGCGCTCCGGGCTGGCGATGCCGATCTTGATCTGGTCGAACGTCTCCGGCTTGGCGACCGGGTTCGCGAAGGTGGTCATCTCGTTCATTTATCAGTCCCTTTCAGGGAAAATTCTTTGGCGGGAGAGCGGAGGGGGGAGGGGCGCGAGCGCCCGCTCCCTTATTCCGCAGCCTCCGCCAGCTCGTCGTCGCTGTCGTCGATGATCGAGTTCAGCTCGACGTTGAGGCCGAGCGAACGCATTTCCTTGACGAGCACGTTGAAGCTCTCCGGAATGCCGGCCTCGAACGTGTCGTCGCCCTTGACGATCGCCTCGTAGACCTTGGTGCGGCCGATCACGTCGTCCGACTTCACCGTCAGCATTTCCTGCAGCGTGTAGGCGGCGCCGTAGGCCTGGAGCGCCCAGACCTCCATCTCGCCGAAACGCTGGCCGCCGAACTGCGCCTTGCCGCCCAGCGGCTGCTGGGTGACGAGGCTGTACGGGCCGATCGAGCGGGCGTGGATCTTGTCGTCCACGAGGTGGTGAAGCTTCAGCATGTAGATGTAGCCCACGGTCACCTTGCGGTCGAACGCTTCGCCGGTGCGGCCGTCGAACAGGGTCACCTGGCCCGACACGTCGAGCCCGGCCTTGACCAGCATGTCGGCGACATCGGCCTCCTTGGCGCCGTCGAACACCGGCGTGCCCATCGGCACGCCATTGGTGAGGTTCGACGCCAGCTCGAGCACCTCGTCCTCGCCCCGGGCATCGATCTCGGCATGATAATTCTTGCCGTAGATGTCCTTGAGCTTGGAGCGGACGCCCTTCACGTCGCCGGCTTCGGCTTCCTTGCCCTTGGCATGGATCTCGTCGAGCAAGGCCGCGACCTGCTTGCCGAGGCCGCGCGCGGCCCAGCCCAGATGGGTCTCGAAGATCTGCCCGACGTTCATCCGCGAGGGCACGCCCAGCGGGTTCAGGACGATGTCGGCGGCGGTGCCGTCCTCCAGGAAGGGCATGTCCTCTTCCGGCAGGATGCGGCTGATCACGCCCTTGTTGCCGTGGCGGCCGGCCATCTTGTCGCCCGGCTGCAGCTTGCGCTTCACCGCGACGAACACCTTGACCATCTTGAGCACGCCTGGCGGCAGCTCGTCGCCCCGCTCCAGCTTCTCGATCCGGTCCTCCAGACGGCGGCGGATCGCGGCTTCGGCCTCGTCATACTGGGCCTTCACGGCCTCGAGGTCGGCCTGGACCTTGTCGTCCTTCACCGCGAACTTCCACCAGTCGTGCGGCTCGACGCTGTCGAGCGCGTCGGCGTCGACCACGCCGCCCTTCTTCACGCCCTTGGGCGCGCCGACGGCGGTCTGGCCGAGCAGCATCTCGCGCAGACGGGCGTAGGAGGAGCGCTTCAGGATGGCGCGCTCGTCCTCGGCGTCCTTGCGCAGGCGGTCCTTCTCCTCGGTCTGGATCGCCCGGGTACGGTCGTCGATGTCGATGCCGTGGCGGTTGAAGACGCGGACCTCGACCACCGTGCCGGAGACTCCCGGCGGCAGGCGGAGCGAGGTGTCGCGCACGTCGCTCGCCTTCTCGCCGAAGATGGCGCGGAGGAGCTTCTCCTCCGGCGTCATCGGGCTCTCGCCCTTCGGCGTGATCTTGCCGCAGAGGATGTCGCCCGGCTCCACCTCGGCGCCGATATAGACGATGCCGGCCTCGTCGAGGTTGCGCAGCGCCTCCTCGCCGACGTTCGGGATGTCGCGGGTGATGTCCTCCGGCCCGAGCTTGGTGTCGCGGGCCATGACCTCGAACTCCTCGATGTGGATCGAGGTGAAGACGTCGTCCTTCACGATCCGCTCGGAGATCAGGATGGAATCCTCGAAATTGTACCCGTTCCACGGCATGAACGCGACGAGCACGTTCCGGCCGAGGGCGAGCTCGCCGAGGTCCGTCGAGGGGCCGTCCGCGATGACGTCGCCGGCCTGGACCAGATCGCCCTTCTTCACCAGCGGCCGCTGGTTGATGCAGGTGTTCTGGTTCGAGCGCTGGAACTTCATCAGCGTATAGATGTCGACGCCCGACTTGCCGGCCTCGACCTCGTCGGTCGCGCGCACGACGATGCGGGCGGCGTCGACCTGGTCGACGATGCCGGTGCGGCGGGCGGCGATGGCGGCGCCGGAATCGCGCGCGACCGTCTCCTCCATGCCGGTGCCGACGAACGGCGCCTCGGCGCGAACCAGCGGCACCGCCTGGCGCTGCATGTTCGAGCCCATCAGCGCGCGGTTGGCGTCGTCATTCTCGAGGAAAGGGATCAGCGACGCGGCCACCGAGACGAGCTGCTTCGGCGACACGTCCATCAGGGTGATGGTCTCGCGCGGCGCCATCAGGAACTCGCCGGCCCGGCGGCTGGAGACGATCTCCTCCGCGAAGTGCCCGGCCTTGTCGAGCTCGGCATTGGCCTGCGCGATCGTGTGCTTCGCCTCCTCCATGGCGGAGAGGTAGACGACGTCCTTGGTCACCTTGCCGTCCACCACCTTGCGGTAGGGAGTCTCGATGAAGCCGTATTTGTTCACCCGGCTGAAGCTGGCGAGCGAGTTGATCAGGCCGATATTCGGGCCTTCCGGAGTCTCGATCGGGCAGATCCGGCCATAATGGGTCGGGTGGACGTCGCGGACCTCGAAACCAGCCCGTTCGCGCGTCAGACCACCGGGGCCGAGCGCCGAGACACGACGCTTGTGCGTCACCTCGGAGAGCGGGTTGGTCTGGTCCATGAACTGCGACAGCTGCGAGGAGCCGAAGAACTCCCGGACCGCGGCGACCGCGGGCTTGGCGTTGATCAGGTCGTTCGGCATCACCGTCGAGACGTCGACCGAGCTCATCCGCTCCTTCACGGCGCGCTCCATGCGGAGCAGGCCGACGCGATACTGGTTCTCGAGCAGCTCGCCGACCGAGCGGACGCGGCGGTTGCCGAGATTGTCGATGTCGTCGATCTCGCCCTTGCCGTCCTTCAGGTTCACCAGCTCCTTCACCACGGCAACGATGTCCTCGGTGCGCAGGGTGGTGATGGTGTCGTCGGCGTCGAGGCCGAGGCGCATGTTGAGCTTCACCCGGCCGACGGCCGAGAGGTCGTAGCGCTCCGGATCGAAGAACAGGCCCGCGAACAGGGCCTCCGCGGTCTCGCGGGTCGGCGGCTCGCCCGGGCGCATCACCCGGTAGATGTCGGACAGGGCCTGGTCGCGATCCTCGGCCTTGTCGGCCTTCAGCGTGTTGCGGATCCAGGCGCCGGTATTGGTGTGATCGATGTCGAGCAGCTCGATTCGGTCGATCCCGGCCTTGTCCAGCTTCTCGAGATTCTCGGGGGAGAGCTCGTCGCCGGCCTCGATGTAGATCTCGCCCGTGCTCTCGTTGACCAGGTCATAGGCGCTGTAGCGGCCGAACACCTCCTCGGTCGGGATGAGCAGGGTCTCGAGCCCGTCCTTCTGCGCCTTGTTGGCGGCGCGCGGGCTGATCTTCTGGCCGGCCGGGAAGACGACCTCGCCCGACTTGGCGTCGACGATGTCGTAGCTCGGCTTGTTGCCGCGCCATTGCTCGGACACGAACGGGATCTGCCAGCCGCCCTCGCCGCGCAGGAAGGTGACTCGGTTGTAGAAGGTGTTGAGGATCTCCTCGCTGGACAGGCCCAGCGCATGCAGCAGCGCCGTCACCGGCAGCTTGCGCTTGCGGTCGATGCGGACGTTGACGATGTCCTTGGCGTCGAACTCGAAGTCGAGCCAGGAGCCGCGATAGGGGATCACGCGCGCGGCGAAGAGATATTTGCCCGAGGCGTGGGTCTTGCCGCGGTCATGGTCGAAGAGCACGCCCGGCGAGCGGTGCATCTGGCTGACGATCACGCGCTCGGTGCCGTTGACGATGAACGTGCCGTTCTTCGTCATCAGCGGCATGTCGCCCATGTAGACGTCCTGCTCCTTGATATCGAGCACGGAGCGGGTCTCCGTATCGGGATCGACCTCGAACACGATCAGGCGAAGCGTGACGCGCATCGGCGCCGCATAGGTCATGCCCCGCTGGCGGCACTCGTCGGTGTCGTACTTGGGGTCTTCCAGCTCGTAATGGACGAAATCCAGCTCGGCGGTGCCGGCGAAATCGCGGATCGGGAAGACGCTGCGCAGCGTCTTTTCGAGGCCCGACACATAGCCGTCCTGCGGGCGCGAGCGGAGAAACTGTTCGTAGCTCTCGCGCTGAACCTCGATGAGGTTCGGCATTTCCGAGACTTCGTGGATGTTGCCGAAGATCTTGCGGATGCGCTTGGATGCGGTGGGCCGGGTGTCGACTGCCGGGGCCGTAGCTGCTTTCGCCATGGAGATTTTTTCTCGCTTCCTGTCCCGGCAGAGGCCGGGATCCCTGTCAAAACGGAGCGCACAAACGCAAAAAGCCGCGGATTTCCGGCTCGGAAATCGCAGCTTCAGCGTCTGTGAAACCCCAGAGATTCAATGCGTTGATCGCGCTGCGCGACGGCGCGAACTGTTCCGAACCTCTGTGGTGAGGGGCGCGATATAGGGGGCGGAGGAGGAGATGTAAAGGCCGGCATTGCGGGAAAGGCGGGGCGCGGGCATGACCTGGCCCATGCTCCTGGCGCTCGCCACCCTGCTTCTGTCCGCCGCCCAGACTGCCCCGGTGGCGCCGGCCGTCGAGCCGCTTGAGCCGCCGGCCTGCTTCGGGTTTTTCGGCATGGTCCTGTTCGAGAGCGGCTCGACCGAACTCTCGGCCAATGCCCGCGCCATGCTCGACAACTTCCTTGCCGGGCAGCGCAGTCGCCCGCTCCGCTCCGGCGCCAACCTCACCGGCTATGCGGACCGCGTCGGCAGTCGCCGGGCGAACCTGACCCTGGCCCGGCGGCGGGCGCAGACGGTCGCGGCCTATCTGATTGCGGGGGGCGTCCCCGCGCATTTGATCGAGGTGGTCGCGAGACCCGAAGAGGAGGGCCTGGTTGACACCGCCGACGGCGTCCCCGAACGGCAGAACAGGAATGTGCAGATCCTGGAGCGGGTTCCGCCCGAAGTCAGCGCGCGTTGGGATGCCTGGGTCCGACTCCACGGCTATTCCGGGCCGATCTGCTAGCCGGTCGGCGTCTTAATGCTGAATCTACACGCTCCCGTAACATCCGAAGGGAATGCTGCTATATCGCGTTAGGATAGGCGGAGGGGCCTATGAGCGACGGGGACGCCATTGCCACGCTGACCGGGACGGAGCCGCTTCCGCCCGAGGCCGAACCACCGGTCACGCCGCCCGAGCTCGCGGCGCTCGGCGTCACGCTCACGCTGACCGCCTGCGGCGGCGGCGGGGGCGGCATGAGCCCGGCCCCGTCGCCCGGCCCGGCGCCGCCGGCTCCGGCGCTGCCGAGCCGGCTGCAGGCCGCGCGCTTCCTCTCCCAGGCGGCGATGGGCGCGAGCAAGGCCAATGTCGACGCGGTCGCGGCGCAGGGCTTCGACGCCTGGCTCGACAGCCAGTTCGCGATGCCGCGCGCGATCAGCCATTGGGACTGGCTGGTCCAGGCCGGCTTCGCCACCACCGCCACGCAGGACAACCAGCAGGGCTTCGATCCGGTCATGTGGCGGCAGCTGATCAGCTCGGCGGACCAGCTTCGCCAGCGCGTCGGCATGGCCCTGCTCGATTTCCTCGTCGTCGGCATTGACGGGGTCAACGTGCCCTGGCGGCAATTCGCGGTCGCCGCCTATGTCGACGTGCTCTGGGACGGCGCCTTCGGCAATTACCGGACCTTGCTGCAGAACATCTCGACCAACGTCGCGATGGGCTATTATCTGACCTTCGCCGGCAACCGGAAGGCGAATGCGGCGACCGGCTCGGTGCCCGACGAGAATTACGCCCGCGAGCTGATGCAGCTCTTCACCATCGGCCTGCTCAAGCTCAACACCGACGGCAGCCTGCAGGGCGGCACCGCCCAGGAGACCTATACCCAGGACGACATTACCGGCCTCGCCCGGGTCTTCACCGGCTGGAACATCGCCAATAACGACAACACGACGCCGGACCGGATGCGGCTGCCGATGACCAACAATGCGGCACTGCACGAGACCGGGGCCAAGACCTTCCTCGGCAGCACCATCCCGGCCGGCACCGCCGGGCCGCAGAGCCTGACCATGGCGCTGGACACGATCTTCAACCATGCGAACCTGCCGCCCTTCGTCTGCCGGCAGCTGATCCAGCATCTGGTCACCTCCAATCCGTCCGCCGCCTATGTCGGCCGGATCGCGCAGGTGTTCATCAACAATGGCAGCGGCGTGCGCGGCGACCTGCGGGCGGTGATCCGGGCGATATTGCTGGACACGGAGGCGCGGGCCGATCCCGGCGCCTCGACCAGCTACGGCAAGCTGCGCGAGCCGGTGGTGCGGCTCACCGGCTGGGCCCGCGCCTTCAACGCCAATTCCCCGTCCGGCGCCTGGGCGATCGGCGACACCAGCTCCAGCGGCACCCGGCTCGGCCAGAGCCCGGGCCGAAGCCCCAGCGTCTTCAACTTCTTCCGCCCCGGCTACACGCCGCCCAACACGGCGATCGCCACGGCCGGCCTGGTCGCGCCGGAATTCCAGATCACCAACGAGCCCTCGGTGGTCGCCTACGTCAATTATATGGCCGGGCTGGTCCAGACCGGCGCCGGCGATTTCCGCGCGGACTATGCGGACATGATCGCGCTGGCCGGCGACAGCCAGGCCCTGATCGACGAGGTCGACATCCTGCTCGGTGCTGCGCTGGGCAGCGCGACCAAGGCGAGCATCAAGGCGGCAGTCGACGCGATCCCGACCAGCGCCACCAATTTCGCCCTCAACCGGACGTACACGGCGGTCCTGCTGACCCTGGCCGCGCCCGAATATCTGGTGCAGAAATGAGGAGGCGGTGATGACCAGCGAACAATCCCGCCGCGCCTTCCTGCAGCGCTCCGCCGCCCTGGGCCTGGTCGGCGCCGCCTCGCCCTTCGTCATGAACCTCGCCGCGATCGGCGAGGCGGCGGCGGCGACCGCGAGCGACTACAAGGCGCTGGTCTGCATCTTCCTGTTCGGCGGCAATGACTATGCCAACACAATCGTACCCTATGACCAGCCGAGCTACGACCTCTACAACAGCCTCAGGGGCACGATCGCGATCCCGCGCGCCAACCTCGCCCAGACCATCCTCTTTCCGTCCACCGCGCTGCCCGGCGCCCGCCAATATGCGCTCCCGCCCGAGCTCGCGCCGGTCATCCCGATCTTCGACGGCGGCCGGCTCGCCGTGGTGCTCAACGTCGGCACCCTGATCCAGCCGACCTCGAAGACCAATTACACCAACAAGAGCGTGCCGCTGCCGCCCAAGCTCTTCTCGCACAACGACCAGCAGAGCTTCTGGCAGGCCTGCAATCCCGAAGGCGCGACCTCAGGCTGGGGTGGCCGGATCGGCGATCTCCTCCAGTCCGGCAACGGCAGTGCGACCCTCACCTGCATCACCGCGGCCGGCAACGCCGTCTTCCTTTCGGGTCGCACCGCCGTCCAGTACGGGGTCACCACAACCGGCCCGGTCGCCCTGCTCAACGGCGCCGGCTCGCTCTTCGGTTCGAACGCGGGCATGACCACGCTCCGCGCCCTGATGACCGGGCCGCGCACGCATCTGCTCGAGAACGAGCATGCCACCGTCACCAAGCGCTCGCTGGATCTTCAGGCGCAGGTCAGCGCCGCGCTCGCCAGCGGCCCGGCCATCAACAATTTTCCGGCGGGCAACACGCTCGCGGACCAGCTGCGCATCGTCGCCCGCCTGATCTCGGTCTCGCAGGAGCTCGGTGCCAAACGCCAGGTCTTCTTCGTGAGCCTGGGGGGCTTCGACACCCACGACGCCATCCTCACCACCCATCCGACCCTGATGACGCGGCTGGGGGCGGCGATGCGCGCATTCTACGACGCCACCGTCAGCCTGGGCGTCGCCGACCGGGTGACCGCTTTCACCGCCTCCGACTTCGGCCGCACCCTGACCTCCAACGCCAACGGCTCAGACCATGGCTGGGGGTCGATGCATTTCGTCATGGGTGGCGCGGTCAACGGCCGCAATTTCTACGGCACGCCGCCCGTGCTCGCCAACAACGGGCCCGACGATGTCGGGCAGGGACGCCTGCTCCCCGCTCTCTCCGTCGATCAATATGGCGCGACCCTGGCGAGCTGGTTCGGGGTGAGCAGCGGCCAGATGTCGACGGTCCTGCCCAACATCGTCAACTTCAATCCGAGCACCTGGAATCTCGGGTTCGTTTAAGGGCCCGGCCTTGCCCCGGCAGCGGATGCTGCTATCGAGCGCAGCGTGATTGAAGAACTGATCGAATTCGTTCCCCAGAACGCCATCGAGCGCAAGCTGGTCGAGGAAGTGGCCGGCGAGTGCAGCAACGACGCCTTCGTCGAGGCCCTGCGCGGCACCTCCATCTATGTCGGCAGCAGCACCAACATGACTCCGGACGGGGAGGGCTTCTCGCCCTTGCTGATGAAGGCGCACGGCGAGGTCGTAATCGCCTTCTTCACCTCGCGGCTGCGGCTCGGCCTCTATCCGGAACATGCCCGGCACGGCTTCGAGATGCGCTGGCGCGATTTCATCACCAGCATTCCGGCGGGCAAGGGCGCGGTGCTCAATCCGGGCTATACGCACCAGAAGATCATCCCCGCCGACGAGGTGCGGAAGCTCAAATCCTGGCTGGGTTCGCCGCAGCTCTCCTGAACCCGGAGGCCGTCGGCGGGGCGATTTTCGTTTCGCCGCTGACTCCCCACCGCCTGACGCAGATCAAACGACGGGCCGAGCCCTTTGCGCCGCGAATTCGTTGTCGGCGTGATATGAAACAGCATCTTAACCAGCTTCGCCCAGCGACGGCCGCGCTGTTCGCCGCCCTCGTCCTCCCCATCGCGCCTGTATTCGCACAAGACACCCCGCCGGCCCCGGCGCCGCCGGTGATCGCGGCCCCGCCGCCGGTTATCGTCGCCCCTGCGCCGCCGCCGGTCACCGCTACCCCGGCCCCGCCGCCGGTGACGACGCCGCGCGTCGCTCCGGC
>JADMIO011409307.1_pt1 | contig 40677 bp, 43 predicted proteins | sample 8958161 | NCBI WGS metagenome assembly JADMIO01 (sample SAMN16585339, study PRJNA669376) | soil metagenome | isolation source: Crop rotation soil | place: USA: Cullars Rotation, Alabama | collected 2011
GCCGCGACTTCAAGTCACGTGAATTCCAAGCTTCGGATCCCACTGTGCTGGAAAGGGCAGGCGCGGTGCCGACCGAGCAACGGCCGGCCGCGGAACGAACCTTCATCGCCAACCTGTCGCGTGCGGCCGATCTGGCCAAGGACAACAACGTCACGCTGCTGATTGAGCCGATCAACCCGCGCGACAGGCCGAACTATTTCCTCACCAGGATCGAGCAGGCCGCCGACATCATCGCCAAGGTCGGCAAGCCCAATGTGAAAATCCAGTTCGATTTCTACCATGTGCAGATCGTCAGCGGCGATCTCATCACCCGCTTCGAGAAGCATCTGCCGCTCGTCGGTCACGTGCAGATCGCCGCGGTGCCATCGCGTGCCGAGCCGGATGAAGGTGAGATCAATTATCCGGCCGTGTTCGCCGCGCTCGACCGGCTCGGCTGGTCGGACTGGACCGCCTGCGAATACAAGCCGAGGGCGCGGACCGAGGAGGGTCTCGGCTGGGGGAAAGCTTACGGTTTGAACGGCCGCCCGGCTTGACGCTGAGCTGTGTCAAAAGACAGGGTGAAACAACAACTTAAATGGTTTACGGCGGCTGGCTGCGGCTGGTAAAATGCCGTTCATGTGGGGCCGGAAGCGCAAGATCGATGTATTGTCGCCTGAGCCCGCGCCGGCCGGGCCGCTGCAGGACGCTGTCCGCAGGACCCGCATCGAGATCGCCGAGCGATCGAGCGTGGTGGTCGATCTCCGTGACGCGGAGGTGGCGCGGCTCGAACTCCTCAACGAAGCGCTCGATCCGTTGTTTCGGGAAACGCCGCCGGACGTCGATCTGTTCGACCGTGGCATCAGCCGGGGCGACACGCCGCGTCTGTGGCTCGACGCCATCTCGCATGTGGCGATGGGGCGGGACAAGCGCCGGTATCGTTTCGTGCAGGACACGCGCTTTGGCCGCAAGGTTCTGGCGGAAACGAACGACATCGACGAGATGGTCGAGGCGATCACCCACTACGTCGCCGCCCGCATCATCGAGCGGGAGCGGGCTCTCGCTGAAGACGAAGGTCCGCTGCACGCTCGGCTATACGAAGGCCTGCACGGCAGTCGGCGCCGCTCGCGCTGGCGCATGATTCGCGCTTTCGTATTCGGGCTGATGGCAGGCATTGTGGCCTTGTTCGCGGTGCTGTGGATCGTCGCGTCGCGGCTGCCGCACTGAGCGCTGTTATGCGAGCAGCGCCTGCCGGTTGATCTCGGCGAAACCGCCGTTGCGCCAGCCGCGCGACACCATCGTGCAGCGCCACGCCCCCCAGGCGCCCTCGATCTCATAAAGGTTGTAGCCCGCCGGCTCGTCACCGCGATCAGCTGCGCCCGAGGCGGATGGCGCGCCGGCGACCGGGACGCGAAGCTGCGGTCCCCGCAGCCAATGCAGCGACGTCTCGTGGTGATGGCCGTGCAGCACGAGCTCGGCGCCATGTTCGCGCAGCACGTCGCGCAGCGCGCCGGCATTGGTCAGCCGGCGGAAATAATGTGCGCCTTCGACCGGCGGGTGATGGATCATGACGACGCGAAACGTCTGCTCGCGCTTGAATTTCGCCAGCACCTCGCCAAGACGTTCAAGCTGATCGCCGTGCAGGTGGCCAGTCGCGGCCAGCGGCGGCGTCGGCAGCGACGTCGAAAGACCGATCATCGCCAGCGGGCCGCGGCGGCGCACGAAGGGAAAGCCTTCCCCGCCGTCGCCGCGCATGAAGCCCGCCCAGTGGCGTTCGGCCAACTCCCTGGCCGGGGCGACATAGCTGTCGTGATTGCCTGGCACGACGGTGACATCGTGCGGATCGCCCAGGCTTTCGAGCCAGGCGAGCGCAGGCGCGAACTCATTGGTGAGCGACAGGTTGACGAGATCGCCAGTCACCGCAATGTGATCGGGCGCGTGCGTTTTGAGATCGTCGACCAGTGCCGCCAGCATATCGGCGCGATGAATGCCGCGGCGCTTGCGCAGCCAGTTAAGATAGCCGAGTCCCCGCTTGGACATGAGCTCGCGCACGCGCGGCCTCGGCAGCGGCGCCAGATGCGGATCGGAGAGATGGGCAAGGATAAACATCGGTTGTCGTCCCACCGATGCCGTGATGCCACAACCCCGCCGAACTTCAAGAGTTGCCGATTAATATTCCGGCGATGAACACAAGGGCGCCGCCGACCATGACCTGGAACAGGGCGCTGAGCAGCGGGGTGTCCATGTAGCGGTGCCGGATCCAGGAGATCACGGCAAGCTCGATCACGACCACGGCAATGGCGAGCACGGTCGCGATCCAGAAATCGGGGATCAGATAGGGCAGGGTGTGGCCGAGCCCGCCGATCGCCGTCATCAATCCGGTGATGCTGCCGCGAATCCATGGCGTGCCGCGGCCGGTGAGCGAGCCGTCGTCCGACAGTGCTTCGGCGAAGGCCATGGAGATGCCTGCGCCGACCGACGCCGCGAGTCCGACCAGGAAGGTCTCCCAGGGGTGGTGGGTGGCGAACGCGGCTGCAAACAGCGGCGCGAGCGTCGACACCGAACCATCCATCAGTCCGGCCAGTCCCGGCTGCACATATTGCAGCACGAACATGCGTCGTTCCGCGTCGTCCTCCTGCTTGCGGACGTCCGTGGTGAGGATTTTCTCGCCAAGCTTGTGTGCCAACGTTTCGTGCTGTGCCTCGATTTCCGCCAACTCCGACAGAAGCTTGCGGATGGAGAGATCGCGCGTCCTTTCGGCGGCCTTGCGGTAGAAGCGCTCGGCCTCCTCTTCCATCCGCTCGGCGAACTTGCGAACCTCGTCGAGTCCGAGCGGGCGCATCAGCCAGAGCGGGCGGCTGTGGTGAATGAAGCCGCTGACGTCCTGGCGGCGGATCAGCGGCAGGTACTCGCCGAACTTTTCGCGATGCATGTCGATCAGCATAGTGCGGTGACGGATTTCCTCGTCCGCCATCTCGTCGAACACCTTTGCGGAGGAGGGGAACGACTCGCGCAGCCCGTGGGCAAAGCCGCGATAGATGCGGCTGTCCTCGTCCTCGCTGGAGATGGCCAGCGCGAGGATTTCCTGCTCGGATAGGTCGGCAAAGCGCTTCACACTGATGTCCTTCGGAATAGTGGAACTTCAGATTAGAGTTATTCTAAAGAAAATGGCGCTGGTCAACCGGCTGATGCATTTCTACTGGCGCTTCTCGCGCGCCATGACGCTCGGGGTCCGTGGTGTCGTGCTGGATGGCGAAGGCCGCGTGTTCCTGATCAAGCACAGCTATGCTGACGGCTGGCAGTTGCCGGGTGGCGGCGTCGAGGCCGGCGAATCGCAGGTAGAGGCCCTGTCGCGCGAATTGCGCGAGGAGGGCAATATCGAGTTGACCGGCCCGCCGCTTCTGCACGGCGTGTTCTTCCATCCGATCTATTCACGCCGCGATCATGTGACGGTCTTTGTGGTGCGCGACTTTCGGCAGAGCGCGCCACCGACACCCAATCGCGAGATTGTGGCGCATGGCTTCTTCCCGCTCGACGCGCTGCCCGATGACGCCACCGCTGGAACGCGAGCCCGTCTGGCCGAGGTCCGGAGCGGCAAGGCGCCGCCGCCGGAGCGCTGGTGACGGCGCGGCGTCAGGTCTAGGCTGGCCTGCAGAAAACAAGGATCGGGGGAGGGATTTGATGATCCGGAATCTCGGCGCGATGGTTTTCGCGCTCCTGCTTTCGCTGCCTTCCGCGTGGGGGGCGGACACCATCAAGGTCGTCGTGCCATTCGCGGCGGGCGGACCGGTCGATATGCTGGCCCGTCTCGTTTCGTCGGATATGCAGACTCGGCTCGGCACCGAGATGGTGATCGAGAACCGTGGCGGCGGTGGCGGTGTGATCGCGACCGAGCAGGTGGCCCGTGCCGCTCCCGACGGCAAAACCCTCCTGTTCGCAAGCTCGGGCTCGCATGTCATCAGCGCTGCGCTGCGTGCCGGGCAGTTGAGCTATGATCCGGTGAAATCGTTCGCGCCGGTTGCGTTTGTCGGTGCGGTGCCGATGCTGGTCGTCGTCAGCCCGGACTATCCGGTCAAGACGCTGGGCGAGCTGATCGCCAAGGCTAAGACCGACAAGCTGAGCTACGCCTCGGCTGGCGCCGGTTCGACGATGCACATCATCGGCGAGCTGATCAATTCGGAAGCCGGCATCAAGACCACGCACGTGCCCTACAAAGGCGTGGCGCCGGCGCTGAACGATCTGCTCGGCGGCCACATCCAGCTCCTGAGCGCAGACCTCCCGGTGCTGGAGCCGCTGGTCAAGAGCGGCAAAGTGCGGGCGCTGGCGCTGTTCGCCACCGAGCGCTCGCGGCTGCTGCCCGACCTGCCGACCAGCGCCGAGCTCGGCTATCCGCGCATGCTGATGAACAACTGGTACGGCATGCTGTCGCCCGCCGGGACGCCGGCCAATGTGCAGGCGAGCCTGGAGAAGGCGATGCTGGAGGCCATGAAAAGCCCGCTGGTGTTGCAGCGTCTCGCCGCCGGCGGGGTCGTCGGCGGAGCCGATGGCAAGGGATTTTCGGAGCGGCTGTCGCGCGACATGACGTACTGGACCGCGGAGCTGAAGAAGCTCGGCATCCAGGGCGAATAATCGGGAGAACCTTCATGATGTGGCTGCGGAGTTTGTGCCTTGTCGCGGCGGCGGTGGTGGCGCTCAGTGCGCCGGCGCGCTCTCAGGATTACCCAAACAAGCCGATCCGCCTGATCATCGCGACTGCGGCCGGCGGCCTGATGGATGTCGCCGCGCGGATCGCGGCCGAGCACCTCGACAAATCGCTAGGCCAGCGCCTGGTGATCGAGAACCGCCCGGGCTCCGGCGGCAACATCGGCGCTGATGCGGTCGCGAAGGCCGAGCCCGACGGCTACACGCTCGGCCTTGTCCAGATCGGCAATGTCGCCATCAATCCGTTCATCTACCCCGACATGCCGTTCGATCCATTCACGGATATCATTCCGGTCGCGCCGATCACGAGTTCGGCGATTCTCGTGGTTGCCAATGCCAAGGTGCCGGCGAGCGACCTGCGGGAATTGATCGCACTCGCCAAGAAGGACCCGGGCAAGCTGTCCTATGCCTCGGCCGGCAACGGCACCGCGCCGCATCTCGCCGGCGAGATGTTCAAGGCCGCAGCCGGGGTCGATATCCTGCACGTGCCCTATCGCGGCGCCGGTCCCGCGGTGAACGACACCATCGGCGGCCATGTGCAGCTCACCTTCGTCGGGCTCGGCGCGGTGCGGAGCGGTGTCGATGCGGGCCATTTGAAGATCCTTGCGGTGGCGCAACCGCAGCGGATCAAGTCCGCGCCGCAATATCCAACCTCGGCCGAAGCGGGCCTGCCGGGATATGAGTTCGTGACCTGGTTTGGCGTGGTGGCGCCGAAAGGCACGCCCCGGCCGGTGATCGACAAGCTGGTGAGCCACATCCACGCCATGCAGGACGATCCCGAGGTGCAGAAAAAGCTCGCCACCGGCGGCATGGAGCCGTTGAAGGAGACGCCCGAGCAGTTCGGCGCGCGGATGCGCCGCGATCACGACCGCTTCCGCGACGTCGTCAAGGCGGCGAAGCTGAAGCCGGAATAAGCCGGGCCCAAGGTGGGAGATATTAGTAAAGTCCTGGTGGTCGGCGGCGGCATCGCCGGGCTGACCCTCGCCATCGCGCTCCGCCGCCGCGGCGTCGGCGTGCATGTCGTCGAGTTGCAGCCGCAGTGGAACGTGCTCGGCGTCGGCATCAGCCTGACCGGGCCGACGTTACGGGCGCTGCAATCGATCGGGCTGATCGATCAATGCGTCGGCGTGGCGTTCGGCTTCGATCGGATCGTGTTCGCCGACGCGGGCGGTAAGCCGTTCGGCGCGCTCAACATGCCGCGGATCTGTGGTCCGAACTATCCGGCGACGGTTGCGATCGGCCGGCCGGCGCTGCACGACGTGCTGTTGAACGCGGCACAGGCCCTTGGCGTCAACGTCACGCTCGGCACAACAGTGACAGCGCTGCACCAGAGCGCGGATGCGGTCGAAGCCGTTCTGTCAGACGGCACGCGCGCCTCCTACGATGTCGTGGTCGGTTGCGATGGCCTTCGCTCTGTTGTGCGAAGCCTGATTTTCGATGATGTGCCGGAGGCGAATTTCACCGGGCTTGCGGTGTGGCGCGCGACCATGCCGCGGCAAAAGGACGTCGATTGCATGCAGATGTTTTACGGCCCGCACACCAAGGCTGGCGTCAATCCGCATTCGCGTGACGAAATGTTCCTGTTTCTGGTCCAGCCGATCCGCGGCAGCGAGCGGCTGCCGCCGGACCGGGTGCATGTGGTTCTGGCAGAGCAGCTTGCCGATTTCAGCGGCGAGGTGATGACTCACGCGCGCGAGTGGGTGAACGACCCTGCCAAGGTCGACTACCGGCCGATGAACTCATTTCTCTTGCCGCCGCCCTGGCACCGCGGCCGCGTGGCGGTGATCGGCGATGCGGCGCACACCACCACGCCGCACCTCGCAACCGGAGCCGGCATCGCCATCGAGGATGCGGTGGTGCTGGCGGAATTGCTCGCCGCCGATCTGCCGGTTGCCGCCGCGCTCGATCGCTTCATGAAGCGGCGTTACGACCGCTGTCGCCTGGTGGTGGAGACGGCGGTCAAGCTCGGCGAGATGGAAAAGGACACCATTCCGATTCAGGCCCATTTTGACCTGATAACGGCGACGTTCCGCAAGCTTGCCGAGCCGATCTGACCCGTTCCTTGTCCGGCCATGGTCCGGTAACCTTTGCGGGTCGCTGCCGATACGGTGATTGAATGACGATGAAAACGCTGGCCTTCGCCGCCCTCACAGCGGGATTGATCGCAGCTCCCGCGAATGCACAGGACTGGCCGAACCGTCAGCTCACCATGGTGGCGCCGTTCGCCGCAGGCGGATCGACCGATGCGATCGCCCGCATTGTCGCGGATGGACTGAGCATCCAGCTCCGTCAGCCCGTGATCGTGGAGAACGTCGGTGGCGCTGGCGGCATGACGGGCACGAACCGCGTCGCGAAGGCGCCGCCCGATGGCTATCAGTTCGTGCTCGGCAATGTTGGCACCCACGCTCAGAACCAGACGCTGTACAAGGCGCCGCTTTACAATGCCGAAACCGATTTTGCGCCGGTGGCGCTGATCATGGATCAGTCGCTGGTGCTGATCGCGCGCCAGGACCTGCCCGTCAACAATTTGCCGGAGTTCATCGCCTACGCGAAGGCCAATCAGGCGACGATGCAATACGCATCGTCCGGCGCGGGCGGTTCCAATCATCTGGCCTGTGTGCTGCTCAACGCGGCGATCGGCATCAACGTCACGCACATTCCCTATCGCGGCGCCGGACAGGCGATGCAGGATCTCCTGGCCGGCCGGATCGATTACCAATGCCCGAGCGCGCCGACCGCCATGCCGCAGATCGTCGGCAAAACCGTCAAGTCGCTGGCGATCCTGAGCAAGAACCGCTCGCCGGCGCTGCCGGATTTGCCATCCGCGCACGAGCAAGGATTGACCGACTTCGATATTCCGAGCTGGTATGCGCTGTTCCTGCCGCACGGCACTCCCGACGCGATCGTACGCAAGCTCAATGCCGCCACCGTCGCCGCCATGGAAACGCCGTCGATGCAGGAGCGGCTGAAGGCGATCGGCTCGGATCTGGTAGGGCCGGACCGACGGTCGCCGGAGTACCTCGCCCGGTTCGTCGCTGCCGAGATCAAGAAATGGGCCGGTCCGATCAGCGCGAGTGGCGTCCGGTTTTGAGCGGAAGGATCATGGGAGCGGCCGGAGGTTCACTCATGAGATTGCAGGAACTCACACTGCGGACAGTCCGGCTGCCGTTGATCCGGCCCTATGTCCTGTCCTACCGCACCTTCGATGAGTTCGAGCCGATCATCGTCGAAGTGCGCGACACCGATGGCCGGACCGGCTGGGGCGAAGGCCACATCTCACCGGGATCGAGTCGTGAGACGCGCGAAGGCGGATGGGCGTTCTGCCGCGAGCACGCCGCGGCCGTGATCGGCAAGGATACGCGCGAGGCCAAGGCCATCATTTCCGCCCATGCCGGCGCCAGTAAGGTTGCGGCGACCGCGCTTCTGACGGCGATTGAGATGCTCGAGGGGCATCCGCTTCTGAAGATCGATCGCGAAGTGCGCCTGCCACTGCTCACGCCGTTCAACAGCTCGACGCCACAGGAGATCGAGCAGGAGGTCGAGCGGCGGCTCGATGACGGTTTTCGCACCTTCAAGATCAAGGTCGGCAAGGATGTTGAGGAAGATGTCCGTCGCGTGCGCACCATCCAGCGTGCCATTGGCGGCCGCGGCACGATGCGGGTCGACGCCAACCGCGCCTTTTCGGAGGGCGACGCTTGCCAATTCGCTTCGTCGCTCGACCCGTCGGGCATCGAGCTGTTCGAACAGCCCTGCCGTGCCGAGGACTGGGATGCCAATGCCAATGTGGCCAAGGTTTCCACCGTCCCGATCATGCTGGACGAGCCGATCTGCGAGCTTGCCGATGTGAAGCGGGCGGCGGCTATTCCCAACGTCGGCTTCTGCAAGCTCAAGCTGAAGCGGTTCGGCGGACTGGACCTGCTCCGCGAGGCGCTCGACGCGGTCAGCAGCTCCGGCATGGAGTCCGTGCTTGGCGACGGCCTGTCGAGCGAGCTTGGCTGCTGGATGGAGGCTTGTGTCGCGCGCGTCACCATCGACAACGCCGGCGAGTTCAACGGATTTCTGAAGCCGAAGACACGGTTGTTCGCCGATCCCTTGCGGTTCATGGCGGGTGAGCTTGTCATTCCAGCGGGGTTCCAGCCGGTCATCGATGCCGAGGCGCTCGCCGCCCACGAGATCGCGTGCGAGCGGTTCAGCATGAGGTCTGCTACTCTGCCGGCGTGATTGCGCAAGAGCCGAGGATGACGCCATGAAGCGGCAACTGCATCTCAACCTGTTCATCCACAGCCGGGGCCATCACGAGGCGTCGTGGCGGCATCCGTTGTCCTCGCCGCTGGCGCTTACCGATATCCGCTACTACCAGGATCTGGCGCAACGCGCGGAGGCCGGGCTGTTCGATTCCATCTTCCTGGCCGATCAGCTTGCACTTGGCGACGACGCCTCACAGGCGGCGCGCACCTGGCTCGAGCCGGTCACCGTGCTCGCCGCCGTTGCCGCCGTGACCAGCCGGATTGGGCTCATTGCCACGTCGTCCACCACCTACACCGAGCCGTTCAACCTCGCGCGGCAGTTCGGCTCGCTCGATCACATCAGCAACGGCCGGGTTGGCTGGAACATCGTGACGTCGTGGCTTGCCACCGCGGCGCGCAACTTCGGCGGCACCGGCCAGGTCAGTCACGACGACCGCTACGCCCAGGGCGAAGAGTTCATGACCGTGGTCAAGGCGCTCTGGGACAGCTGGGCCGAGGACGCGGTGATCGATGACCGGGCCGGGGGCCGCTACGCCAAGGCCGATCGCATCCGGCCGATCAATCACAAGGGCGAGCGCTACCAGGTGGCCGGGCCGTTGAACCTGCCGCGCACGCCGCAGGGCCGGCCGGTGCTGGTGCAAGCCGGATCGTCCGACGTCGGCCGCCGGTTCGCGGCGCGGCATGCGGAGGCCGTGTTCACTGCGCACATGGAGAAGGCAACGGCGCAGGCGTTCTACGCCGATCTGAAGCGGCTGGTGGCGGAGGAGGGCCGAAAGCCTGAGCAGGTGCTGATCCTCCCCGGCCTGAGCCCGATGATCGCCTCGACCGAGGCCGAGGCGCAGCGCATGGCGCAGGAGACGAACGAACTGTCCGATCCCGAAGTCGGACGAAAGCGCCTGTCCGGCCGGTTTGGCGGGCATGACTTCACGCATCTGCCGCTCGACCGACCGCTCACATCCGCGGACTTTCCCGACCCCGGTGCAGTGCAGGCCGCGCGCAGCCGCACCGAGGTGATCCTGAGCCTCGTGCGGCGCGAGAAGCCCACCTTGCGGCAATTGCTGGCGAGCCTCGCCGGCGCACGCGGTCACTTTACCTTCGCGGGTACGCCCGAGCAGGTCGCCGACCTTATCGAGGACTGGTTCACCGACGGCGCTGCCGACGGCTTCAACATCATGCCACCGCTGCTGCCGGCGATGCTGGATGTGTTCAGCGCCGAGGTGATTCCGATCCTGCAGAAGCGCGACCTGTTCCGCACTTCTTACCAGGGCAAAACGCTGCGTGAACACTACGGCCTCGACTGGCCGGCGAGCGCGTTCCCTGCCGCAGCGGATCAGGCCGCCGAATAAACGTGCCTAGCTCACGAACCGGTCGCGGTCGTGCGGCGCGGTGAAGTCGAGTTCAGGTCCCAGCGGCACGATACCGGTCGGGTTCACCTTGCGCTGGCTCGAATAGTAGTGCCGCTTGATGTGATCGATGCTCACGGTCTCGTCGATGCCTGGAACCTGGTAGAGATCGCGCAGGTAGTTCGATAGGTTCGCGTAGTCGCCGATGCGGCGCAGGTTGCACTTGAAGTGACTGTAGTAGACCGCGTCGAAGCGGATCAGCGTCGGAAACAGCCGCCAGTCGGCCTCGGTCATGCGCGCGCCCGCGATATAGCGCTGCCGGGACAGGCGCCGCTCCAGATCATCAAGCGCTCTGAATACGTTGCGGAAGGCTTCCTCGTAGGCGTCCTGCACGGTGGCGAAGCCCGCGCGATAGACGCCGTTGTTGACGTTCGGATAGACGAGGTCGTTGACGGCGTCGATTTCGCTGCGCAGGTCCTGCGGATAATAGTCGGTGCGCTCGTTGGTCAGGTCCGCGAACGACGAATTGAGCATACGGATGATCTCGGACGACTCGTTGCTGACGATGGTGCGGCGTTTCTTGTCCCACAGGACCGGCACCGTGACCCGGCCGGTGTATTTCGGGTCTGCGCGGAGATAGATGTCCGACATTCGCCCGGCGCCGTTGATCGTGTCGCCGCTCGAGCCTTCCTTGGTGTCGAAGGTCCAGCCGTTGTCGCCCATGTACCACGACGTCACCGACATGGAGATGATGCCTTCCAGCCGCTTCAGATGGCGGAAGATGATGGTGCGGTGGGCCCACGGGCAGGCCAGCGAGACATAGAGGTGATAGCGGCCGGCCTCGGCCGGAAAGCCACTGTCGCCGGAGGGGCCGGGACTGCCGTCGGGCGTGATCCAGTTGCGGAATTTCGTGGTTGGGCGGTTGAAGCGGCCGCCTTCCATGCGCGCCTTGTCGAAGCTGTCGTCGCGCCAGACGCCGTCGACCAGAAGCCCCATCCCAATCTCCGTGTTTGAGCTAATGTAGGCTTGCGGCATCGCAAGCGACAGATGGACCCCGTCCGGCCCAGATGGTAATCGGCAACAGCCCATGACCGACCTGTCCATTACCATCCTGCCGGAAACGCCGGACGATCAGCCCGCGATCGAGCACCTCAACGCGCGGACCTTCGGACCGGGGCGGTTCGCCAAGACCGCCTACCGCATCCGCGAGCAGGTCGCACATGTCCCCGAGCTTTCATTTACCGCGCGCGTCGGCACGCTGCTGGTCGGCTCGGTGCGGCTTTCGCCGATCCTGATCGGCCCGACGCAGGCGCTCCTGCTGGGCCCGCTGACGGTCGAGCCGCCGTTTCGCGACCGCGGCATCGGCCAGGCGTTGATCGCCCGTGCCCTGGAGGCGGCGAAAAACAAGGGGCACCGGCTGGTGGTCCTGGTCGGTGACGAGCCCTATTACGGCAAGGCCGGCTTCAAGCCGGTCGCCAAGGGTCAGGTCACCATGACCGGCCCGGTCGATCCGGCAAGGCTTCTGGTCGCGGAACTTGCGGCGGGCGCTTTCGATGGCGTCACCGGACCGATCCGGCCGGATTGGGAAAGCCGGTAGATTGGTCTTGCCTGCATCGCAAGCCGGCGCGAAGGTTTGGCAGGCGCGAATCCCGCGCGACGACGCGAGTGCCATCACATGAAACGCTCATTGATCCTCGTGATCGCGGCCACGATGTGGGCCATGCTGCCCGCGCAGGCGCAAAAGCAGCAGTTCGATCTTTCGACCATGACCTGCAAACGGTTCTTCGAATACGACAAGGACAACCTGGCGATCATGCTGATGTGGCTCGACGGCTATTACGCCGATGAAGACGCGCCGCCGATCGTCGATTTCGACAAGATGGCTGAAAACAGCAAGAAGCTCGGCGAATACTGCGGCAAGAATCCGAACCACAGCGTCATCACCGCGGCCGACAAGGTGATGGGCGGCGGCCAGTAGGCGGCCGTCGTCACGGGCTGTTTAGCGGCCCTCGCGCGCCCAAGTCGCGGCGAGGGCACCGACCAGCAGCAGCAGCCCGAGCAGCCCCGCGAACATCGGTAACACGCCAATGCCGCGCACCACGCTGGCGTCGCGCATCTTCAGGCCGATCCAGTCGTCGCCCCGGTAGGTGTCGCTCGATCGCATCGCGACGATACGCGGCAACGCCACGCCGCCCGATGCGTCGGTGACCCGCCGCGCGTCGCCGCCGGTCGCGGCGGCGAACGGGCCCAGCACTTCGGTGGTCGAGGTCACCTCGGCGAACTCGCGAGGATTCGGCGGCCCGACGTTGACCAGCGCGTTGAGCTTGCCATCAGTGGCGCGCCACAGGCCCAGTTCCGTGGCGCGGACCGAGCCGCGCCAGAGGCCGGGCTCGCCCGCGGCAAGGGTCACGGTTCGCGTGGCGCCTGAGGGCAGGGTCAGCGTTACGTCGCCCGCCGTGTCGGCCATGGTCTGGCGCTCGATCAGGAGATCGCGACCGCGCACGATCAAGCGCAAGGCCTCTTCCTCGAGGTCGGGCTGCTTCATCAGCCAATGCGACAGCCGCCGCATCAGGTCGAGGTGCGGTCCGCCGCCCTCGTAGCCGCGCGCCCACAGCCAGATGTGGTCCGAGAGCAGGAGGCCGACGCGGCCTTCGCCCTCGCGCGACAGCACGAGCAGCGGCTTCTTGTCAGGGCCTTCCATGATCGTGGTGCCGTTGGCGGCGCGGGTGTCGACCAGGCGGAACCACCGGCTCCAGTGCGGAGGGCTGGAATCCGCGCCGCTCAACCCGCGCGTCACCGGATGGCGCTTCCCCGCGTCGCTCAGTTGCGCGTGGAACGGCATCTCGGTGGTGCGCCCGCTCGGCTCGGCGGGAAGAATTTGCTCAAGCGGCGTGCGCCAGATGCTGGTCTGGCTCGCGTAATCGGGACCGGCTGCGACCAGCACCGCGCCGCCCTCCTGCACGTAGCGGGCGATGTTGTCGAAGTAGATGATCGGCAGCACGCCCTGGCGGGCGTAGCGGTCGAAGATGATCAGATGGAAATCTTTGATCTTCTGCTGGAACAGCTCGCGGGTCGGAAACGCGATCAGCGACAGTTCGTTGATCGGCGTGCCGTCCTGTTTCTCCGGCGGGCGCAAGATTGTGAAGTGGACGAGGTCGACGCTGGCGTCGGATTTGAGCAGGTTGCGCCAGGTGCGTTCGCCCGCGTGCGGCTCGCCGGAGACGAGCAGCACGCGAAGCTTGTCGCGCACGCCGTCGATCGACACCACGGCGCGGTTATTGACCGCGGTCAGCTCGTTTTCGAGCGGCGAGGCCTCGATCTCGACGATGTTGGGGCCAGCGTGCGGGATCGGGATTTGCGCGTTGATGGTGTTGCCGGGCGTGACGCTGCGGCGGTCCAGCACCTCGCCGTCGCGACGGATCGTGACCTCGGCGGGCGTGGGCCGCGCGCCCTGATCCTCGACGCGATAGACAATGGTCTGAGACTGGCCGACGATGCCGAAGCGCGGCGTGGTCACCAGCACCACGCGGCGGTCGCGCTCGTTGCGGGCGCCGGTGATCAGCGCATGGACCGGGGCATTGAAGCCCAGCGCCGCGACCTCGGACGGGACGTCGTGGACGCGGCCGTCGGTGAGCAGGATCGCGCCGGCGACGCGGTCGGGCGGTACGTCGGCGAGCGACGCATTGAGCGAGGAGAACAGCCGCGTGCCGTCGGTCTCGCCGTCGGCTTCCCCGGCCTCGACGAAACGCACGTCGAGGCCCGGGATGCGGCCGAGCCGTTCGGCCAGCAACGCGCGGGCGGTTTCGGTCTGCTTCAGGCGATCGCCGAAATTCTGGCTTGGGCTCTTGTCGACCACGACCGCGACCACCGAGGACAGCGGCTCACGGTCCTCGCGCGTGAACGACGGGTTCGCCAGCGCCAGCACCATCATGGCAAGCGCCAGCGCGCGCACCGCCCAGCCGCGGCTGCGCGCGAACGCGAGCAGCACCACGAGAACGAGCGCGACCGCAAGCGCCGCCCACAGCACATAGGCAGGAACCAGCGGGGCGAATGTGATGCCGAAACCCACGATGCGTTCCTATTGTCCAATCATCTTCACTGGCCGAGCCGTTCCAGCAGCGCCGGCACGTGCACCTGATCGGCCTTGTAGTTGCCGGTGAGCGTGTACATCACGATGTTGACGCCAGCGCGGAAGGCGAACTCGCGCTGACGCGGCTCGCCGGGAACGAGCGGCAGCATCGCCTGGCCGTCGTTGCGCGTAGCCCAGGCGCCGGCGAAATCATTCGAGCTGATGATGATGGAAGAGACGCCATCTCCCGCGCGCGCCGGGCGCTTGCTCTCGTCAGCCTGCTCCTCGGCGGTCGGCAGCGCCTCGACCCAGAGCTGGCCTGAGTTGAAGCGGCCGGGGAAGTCGCGGAGCAGGAAGAAGGTCTTGGTCAGCACGTGATCGCGCGAGACTGGCTCGAGCTCCGGGATGTCCAGCGCCGACAGGATATTGCGCAGCGCCATCATGCCGGGCGAGCGATTGGCGCCGCCGGGCCCGGGCGGCGCCATGATGGCGTCACGGGTGTCGAACAGCACGGTGCCGCCGTTCTTCATGTACGCGTCGATCCGTGCGAGCGCTGCGGGGGAGGGCCTGGCCGCGCCCGGCACGACCGGCCAGTAGATCAGCGGGAAGAAGGCAAGCTCGTCGCGCGCGATGTCGAGACCGGTCGGCTCGCCCGGCTCGAGCGCGGTACGCTGGGCGAGGAACAGCGAAAGTCCTTGCAGTCCCGACCGGCTGATGCCGTCCACCTCGGTATCGCCCGTGATCACATACGCGAGCCTGGTCTCGATCGTGCCCTTCATGGCGAAATCGGCGTCGGTCGGGCTGGACGGCAAAGGAGTGCTTTGCTGGATCGGTGGCCGTGCCGGAGTGGCCGGGCGCCGCTGCTGCTGTTGCGCGTTATCCTGCGCGAAAACTTGCGATCCGAAGGTCAATGCCGCTAGCGCCCCCGCGAGCACTACCGCTGCGGCTGCGCGCCGCGGACGCTTGCGCAGGATCTGGCCGATGCCGCCGGCCAGCAGGAACACGACCAGCGCGTCGAGCGCGAGCAGCACCAGCGCCGCCAGCAGCACAGGTCCGCGCAAGTCCTGCGGCTCGCCGATCTGGTAGGCTTCGAGCCGTCCGTTCAACGGCGCGAAATCCAATCCAACCAGCCGGTCACCCGGAGCCAATGTGTTGACCGCGAGCAATCCCTCCGGCGGACCGTAGAACCCGGGCGGGTGATCGGCGGTGGCGCGCGCGACGTAACCGACCGGCACCGGCCGCGTCACGGCGGTAGGCGGGCCGAACGCGCCGAAGCCATCGAGGATACGGGTCGGCGGCACAACCTCGCGTTCGGTGCGCCCCTTGGCGTCATCGCTGACGGTTGTCGAGCCGGCGAGGCCGACCATGCGGCGGAGCATCTCGACGAAGCTGCCCGACAGCGGCAGATCGGACCAGCGCGTGTCGGCCGTGACGTGGAACAGCACGATCATTCCCTTGCCGCGCTTGCTGGCGGTGACGAGCGGCGTGCCGTCGGCGAGCGTCGCCCAGGTGCGTTCGGCGAGACCGGCTTCGGGCTCGGCCAGGACCTGGCGCGTGACGTTGACGTCCTTGGGCACCACCATGGTGCCGAACGGGCCTTCTTTCGAGAAGGCGGCGAGCGGCTGCGGCTGATCCCAGCTCAGGCTGCCGCCGAGCGTGCGGCCGCCGCGGCGAAGCTTCACGGGGACAAGATCGTCGTCGGAGCCGGCGAGGCGGGGGCCCGCAAAGCGCACCAGCATGCCGCCGTCCTCGATCCAGGCGATCAGCCGGTCGCGCGCTTCACCCGAGACATTGCCGACGTCCGCCAGCATGATCATTGGCACGTTCTGCTCGATGAAGCGACGGACTGCCTCAGCCGGGGCGGCAACGTCGGCAAGCCGCACGTCGGCGAACGGGTTGAGCGCGCGGGACAGGTAGTAGGTCGAGGCCAGCAGTGGCTGCGCGGTGTCCGAGGTCGAACCGGACACGACGCCGACGGTGCGGCGGCGCCAGCGTTTGTCGAGCAGTTGCACGGCGCCGGCCGAGCGCTCGCCGGCGATTTCCAGCCGTGCGATGTCGTTCCTGATTTCGACTGGCAGGTTGATCTCGGCCTCGGTCTCGCGCTCGTCGTCGCGGAAGGCGAAGCGCGACTCCCCGAGCGGCAGGCCCTTGAGATCGAGGGCACGGATGATGCCGTCCTCGGTGCCGCCGGTGGATGCGCGCAGCACCTTCACCGTCAGAGCGCCGGCGGCGTTATCGGCGCCGGCCAGCGCATGTGCCGTCGGCAGGCCGCCGGTGACGACGGACACGGTGCGGCCCTCGGTCGCGCGGGCAAGACCCGTGACGAACTCCGAGCCGCGGCCGAGATCCATGCCGTCGGACAGCCAGATCACCTCCATGTCGGGGCTGGTGGCGAGCAGACGCGAAATCGTCGGCAACGCGTCGGTGCGCTCGACGGCGTGGGGCAGGGGCTTGAGCTGCTTGATGCGGACCCGGGCCGCGGCCGGCGGCTGCAGCGAGATATCGCGGCTCGCCTCGCCGAGCGGAACGATGGCCACGCCGCGGTTGTCGGCCTCGGCGCGGCCGAGGATGTCGTCGGCGGTGCGAAGCCGCGCGTCCCAGCTTGCCGCGGCGCCAAATCCGTTGTCGATCAGGAGGGCGATCGGGGTGGCGCCCGTTGTGGTCGCGACCGGCGGATTCCACAAGGGACCGGCGGCGGCGAGGATGACCAGCGTCGCAAGTGTGAGGCGGAGCAGCGTCAGCCACCACGGCGTGCGCGCCGGCGTGTCCTCCTTGGGCTTGATGTCGAACAACAGCCGCGTCGGCGGAAACTCGACGCGCCGCGGCCGCGGCGGGATGAGCCGCAGGATCCACCACAGCACCGGCAGGCTGAGCAGCCCGAGCAGGACGAGCGGCGAGGCGAAGCCGAGCGGAAGCCCCATCATGCGGACCTCCCCAATGCCATGCCGTGCGGGCGGCGATTGGAAGTGGCCGCGTCATTGCCTTCGCCGATCCGGGCATGCAGCGCCATCAGCAATTCGTTGGCAGGCCGGTCAGTGCGGTGGACAGTGAAGCTCCAGCCGAGCCGCGCGGTCTCGGCGCGGATTTCATCGCGATGACGCTTGAGCCGCGCAGTGTAGTCGGCGCGCCAGTTTTCCGCGCGGCCGGCGGTGATCTCGCCGAAGCCTTCCGGCTCGGTGAATTCGATGCGGCCGGAATAAGGGAACGTCTCCTCCGCCGGGTCGACGATCTGGACGACATGGCCCTGTGAGCCGTTGGCGGAAAGTTGGGTGAGGATGGCGCGGATATCTTCGACCGGACTCCACAGGTCGGACAGCACCACGATCTCCGACAGCGAGGCCGGCGCGAAGCCGACAGGCAGGCTCGCGCGCTCGGTCGGATCGTGAACCAGCGCGTCGGCCATACGGTCGATGACCGCGCGGCTGCCGGTCGGGCGCATCAGGCCGGGCAGGCCGACCCGTTCGCCAGCCTCGACCAGGATTTCGGCCAGTGCGAACGCAATGGTCAGCGTGCGGTCGAGTTTGCTCTCGCGCGCCAGCCGCGACATGAACGCCATCGACGGCGAACGGTCTGGCCAAAGCCAGATCGTGTGCGCCGCTTCCCATTCCCGCTCGCGCACATAGAGGTTGTCGTCGCGCGCCGAGCGCCGCCAGTCGATGCGGCGGGCTTCTTCGCCCGAAACGAAACGGCGGAACTGCCAGAAGTTCTCGCCGGCGCCGGCGCGCTTTCTGCCATGCAGGCCGTGGATGACGGTGGCGGCGATCTTTCGCGACTCCAAAATGAGTCGCGGCAGCGAAGCGGCCAGCGTGCGGCCTGCGCCGCTTGCCCGCCGTGTCGCCTTGATCTCGTCTCGCCCTCCAAGTCGGTCCGCGGCCATCGGTCAGCCGAGGCGAGACGTGAGCTTGCCGATCACGCCGCCGAGGGTTTCGCCGTCGGCGCGGGCGGCGAAGGTCAGCGCCATGCGGTGCTTGAGCACCGGCTCGGCCATGGCGATGACGTCGTCGATCGACGGCGCGAGGCGGCCGTCGAGCAGTGCGCGGGCGCGTGCGACCAGCATCAGCGCTTGCGAGGCGCGCGGGCTCGGTCCCCAGGCGATCAGCTTGCCAAGGTCACCGGCATCGGGACCCGGGCGGGCTGAGCGGACAAGCTTGAGGATGGCGTCGACCACGGATTCGCCAACCGGCAGGCGGCGCACCAGGCGCTGCGCCGCGATCAACTCGTCCGATGTCATCGCGGCTTTCGCCTTTGCCTCTTCAACGCCGGTCGTCTCGAACACGATGCGGCGCTCGGCGGCCGCGTCGGGATAGTCGACGTCGATCTGCATCAGGAAGCGGTCGAGCTGGGCTTCGGGGAGGGGATAGGTGCCCTCCTGCTCGATCGGGTTCTGCGTCGCCAGCACGTGGAAGGGCTTGGGCATGTCGTGGCGGGAGCCGGCGACCGTGACGTGCTGCTCCTGCATGGCTTGCAGCAGCGCCGACTGGGTGCGCGGACTGGCGCGGTTGATCTCGTCGGCCATCAAGAGCTGGCCGAAGATCGGCCCGGGGATGAAGCGGAAGGCGCGCTTGCCGCCGGCGCCTTCTTCCAGCACCTCGCTGCCAAGAATGTCGGAGGGCATCAGATCGGGGGTGAACTGGATGCGGCGGGCGTCGAGGCCGAGCACGGTGCCGAGCGTCTCGACCAGCTTGGTCTTGGCGAGGCCCGGGACGCCGACCAACATGCCGTGGCCGCCGCAGAGCACGGTGATGAGGGTGCGCTCAACGACGTTCTCCTGACCGAAGATCACCGCTCCGACGGCAGCCTTGGCCGCGGCGATATGCGTGGCAGTCGATTCCGCAGCCCGGACGATCATGTCCTCGAGCTTCTCGACCCCGTCTCCGCCTGCTACCGCCATCCTGCACTCCCGATCCGGTGAATTTGTCTCATGCACAATCAATAATCATGCCACACGATATTATTCCGATTCCCAGGGTGGCGTTCTCACATTTCCGTCGAAACACCGCTATTTTTCTGCATAAGCGGCGTGCGGTTACGGGTGCCTTGAGGGCTTGCAATACGTAAGGTCAACAATGGCGAACGAAAGGCGGCCAATCGAGGGGCAGACCGGCGCGCTGGACGGGATCGCCAGCCATGCCCGCAAGGAAGGCGGCAAGAAGGGGCCGCCGCCGGTGCACCTGTGGAACCCGCCGTTCTGCGGCGATCTGGACATGCGGATCGCAACCGACGGCACCTGGTACTACCTCAAGACCCCGATCGGCCGGCCGGCCCTGGTCAGGCTGTTTGCCTCGGTGCTCAAGCGCGAGGGCGACAAGTACTTTCTGGTTACGCCGGTGGAGAAGTGCGGCATCAGCGTGGACGATGCCCCGTTTCTGGCGGTGGAGATGAAGGTCGAGGATGGCGCCAGGGGGCACGTGTTGAACTTCCGCACCAACGTGGATGATTGGGTCGCCTGCGGCCCGGAGCACGGGCTGCGCTTCGAGCCGGAACCGGCTACCGGCGGGCTCAAACCCTATCTGCATGTTCGCCGCGACCTTTGGGCAAAGGTCACGCGCGCCCTGTTCTACGATCTGGTCGAGCTCGGCGAGGAGCGCGATATCGCCGGCGAGCGCATGTTCGGCGTGGCGTCCGCGGGGGAATTCTTCGTGATGGCGCCGGCCGAGAGCTTGAAGGAATTCGCCTGATGGAGCCCGGCGTTCCGCTCGATGAGGTCAAGGCTCCGACGCATGAGTTTTTCGAACGGGCCAAGGCGCGCCTCAACCGCGAGGTGACGCCGGCGCTGGCGGATTTCGATGCGCCAGTCCGGATCCGCGGCGATCTCGACCTCGATCCGGTGCTCTGGGAGAAGGCCGGGGTGAAGGCGACCAGGCCGGCCGCGGTCCTCGTGCCAGTGGTGGCGCGGCCGGAGCCTGCGGTGCTGCTCACGCTGCGCACGCCTGAGCTCCGCAGCCACTCCGGGCAGATCGCTTTCCCCGGCGGCAGCATCGATCCGACCGACGCGAGCCCGCAGGCGGCGGCGCTTCGCGAGGCACAGGAAGAGATCGGGCTCGACGCCAAATTCATCGAGCCGATCGGTTATCTGGACCTTTATTTGACGTTCTCTGGCTTTCGCATCCTGCCGCTGGTGGCGCGCGTCGATCCCGATTACCGGCTCAAGATAAACCCCGGCGAGGTTGCGGATGCCTTCGAAGTGCCGCTCGAATTCCTGATGACGCCCGATAATCACCAGCGCCTCAAGCGCGACTGGAAAGGTGTCGAGCGGCAGTACTACGCCATGCCGTTCAACGACCGCTACATCTGGGGCGTGACTGCGGGTATCCTGCGCAACCTCTACGAACGGATCTACGCCGGATGATCCGCCCCGTTTTCACAGAGCTCGCGCTGTTTCTGGCGCCATTTGTGATCTACGCCATCTATCTGGTGGCGACCAAGGCCGCGTTGCTGACGATGGCCTCATGGCCGCCGAAGGTTCTCGCCACGCTCGGCATCTGCGCGCTGGTCTTGATGATCGGCAGCTTCGTCATCCTCGCTCATTTCTCCGGCGCTCCGCCGGGATCGACCTATGAGCCGGCCCATGTCGAGGATGGCAAGTTCGTGCCGGGGCGGGTGGTGCAGTGAGCGAGCCCCGCCCGCTGCTCAGGGACGCGGTGTGGCTGCGGGAGGGGCCGGTCGCCCGATTGCTCGACCTGCTGGGCCGCGACGGCGAGGAGGCGCGCGTCGTTGGCGGCGCGGTGCGCAATGCCTTGCTCGGCGAGCCGATCCTCGAATTCGACATCGCCACCACGGCCGTGCCGCAGGAGGTTATGCGGCGCGCGGCTGCCGCGGGCTTCAAGCCGGTGCCGACCGGCATCGAGCACGGCACTATCACGGTCGTCATCGACAGCCGGCCGTTCGAGGTGACGACCTTGCGCGAGGATGTCGAGACCTTCGGCCGCCACGCCACCGTTCGCTTCGGCCGCGATTGGCGCGCCGACGCCGAACGGCGCGATTTCACCATGAATGCGCTTTCGGTCACAGCGGACGGAATGGTGCATGACCATGTTGGCGGGCTTGCCGACCTCGAGGCGCGGCGCGTGCGCTTCATCGGCGATCCGGGCAAGCGCATCGCCGAGGATTATCTGCGCATCCTTCGATTTTTCCGCTTCCACGCCGCCTATGGCCGTGGCCTGCCCGATGCCGCCGGGCTTGCCGCCTGCATCGCCGCGCGCGGAGGCCTCGATCAATTGTCGCGCGAGCGGGTGCGCATGGAATTGCTCAAGCTGCTGCTCGCGCGCCACGCCACGCCGGCGCTTGCGGCGATGGCAGAATCCGGATTGCTGTTGCCGGTGCTGGGCGGCGTGCCCGATCTGGCGGGCTTTGAGAACATGGCCAAGGTCGAGGCGGCGGCCGGCGTGCAGGCCGACGCGGTGCAGCGACTCGGCGCACTTGGCGTGCGCACCGCCGAAGATGCCGAGCGGCTGTGGCAGCGGCTTCGGCTTTCCAACGCCGAGCACGAGCGTCTGGTGTCGATGGCTGAAGGGTGGTGGCGAATTTCGCCGGCCGATAACAAGCAGGGACGCGCGCTGCTCTACCGGCTGGGATCCCCGCGTTACGTCGACCGCGTGCTGCTCGCGTGGTCGCGCTCCTGGGAGGAAACCTCAAGGGCGCAGCACGACAAGGTCTGGCGGGCGCTGTTGGACTTGCCCGGGCTTTGGATCGCGCCGGTGTTTCCGCTCAAGGCCGCGGATTTCATCAAGCGCGGCGTGCCGCGCGGGCCTGCGCTGGGGGCTGCTTTGCATGAGGCCGAGGAGGCCTGGATCGCAGCGGATTTTCCGGCGAGCGACGCGGCCATCGCGGCCATCGCCGACGCGGCTGCGGCCAACGTCCGCCCGATGTGACGGCTAGCCTTTTGGCTTCAGGTAGCGGTCCTCAATCGCGGCCCAGTCGTGGAAGCCGACGATGGTCTTGTATTCCTCGAAGCCGACGCCCTTGCCGATGAAGCTCACGTCGCCCTGCGCGAGCTTGCCGAGCACGTCCTGCATGGTGCGGACGGTGTGCATCAGGAGCGAGATGCCGTAGATCGCGATCTCGAAGCCCATCTCGGCAAGCTCCGCCGGCGTCAGGATTGGCGTGCGGCCGCCTTCCAGCATGTTGGCCATCTGCGGCACGTCGAATGTCTTGCCGATGATTTCCAGTTCTTTCACGTCGTGCGGCGACTCGATGAAGATGCCATCGGCGCCGTTCTTCAAATACAACTCGGCGCGGCGGAACGCCTCGTCGAGTCCGAGCACGTCGCGTGCATCGGTGCGCGCCAGGATGAAGGTGTCGCGGTTGATCTTGCTCTGCGACGCCGCTTTTATCTTCGCCGCCATCTCGGCCGCCGGGATTACGTCCTTGCCGGCGATATGGCCACAGCGTTTGGGCGCGACCTGGTCCTCGAACATGATCGCCGATACGCCAAGTCGTTCGTAGGTGTGCAGCACGTGCACGATGTTCTTGACGTCGCCATAGCCATTGTCGCCGTCGACCATGACCGGAAGGTCACTCGCCGCCATGATGTCCGTCACGGCGGAGGAAATCTCGCCGAGCGCGACGAGGCCGATATCGGGAAGTCCCCAGCGCGCGCCAATGGTTGGAAAGCCACCAGTGAAATAAGCCTTGAACCCGGCGCGCTTGATCAGCCTTGCGCTTAGCGCATCGAACGCGCCCGGCAGGATCAGCGGGTGCTCGGTCCGGCAGAGTCCATGGAAGTTCATTGCAGCTTGATCTTTCCGTCGCTGAGAATGCCCTTCCAGCGCGCGATGTCCTCGGCGAGCAGTGCGCGCATGCCTTCCGGTCCGGGCGCTGTCGGCGGCTCGGCGCCGGTTGCGGCAAGCTTGGCGATGGTTTCCTTGTCGGCCAGCACCGCCCGGAGCTCGGCTGAAAGTCGCGCGATCACCGGCTGCGGCGTCTTCGCCGGCGCGGCGAGGCCGAGCCAGGTGATGCCTTCAAAGCCCGGCACGCCGGATTCCGCGACTGTTGGGATGTCGGGCGCAAGCGTCGAGCGCTGGCTGGTGGTGATGGCGAGTCCTTTCAATTGGCCGGCGCGGATCATCGGCAGCGACCAGATGATGTTGTCGAAGATGTATTGCACGCGCCCCTCCATCACGTCGGGCGCGGACTGCACGCCGGTGCGATAGGGCACATGCACCACGTCGATGCCGGTGCGCGCCTTGAACAACTCGCCGATCAGATGCGTGATCGTGCCGTTGCCGCTCGAGGCGAACGACAGTTGCCCCGGCCGGGCCTTGGCATAGGCGATCAGCTCGCTCACGGAATTGGCCGGCACCTTCGGGCTGGCGATCAGCAGATTCGGCAGGATGCCGGTGAGTCCGATCATGCTGAAGTCGTCGCGGTCGTAGTTGAGCGAGCCGGCCGGTTGCGTGAGCGGCAGAATCACCATCGCGCTGTTCGTCGTCATCAGCAGCGTGTACCCGTCGGGCGGGGCCTTGCCGACATAGGCCGTGCCGATCGCGCTCGCGGCGCCGGCCTTGTTCTCCACCACCACGGGCTGGCCTAGCCGGGCGCTGAGCTTTTCGGCCACGACCCGGCCGATGGCGTCGGTGCCGCCGCCGGCCGCGAACGGCACGACCAGCGTGATCGAGCGGCTCGGCCATGCCGGGGCCGCGGTCTGTGCCGCGGCCGGCGCGGCCATGAAAGCCACGATGACGGCCAGAACTGCGGCTCGAATTTTCACGTGCGCCTCCCATTTATCCGCTGCTGGCGGCCATTCCAGCCGCAACGGCTCATAGCGTCAATGCGGCCACGCCTAGCCTCGGCCGACGAAAAATCCGGTTCCGGCGGCTGGATTTGTCGTAGGATGCGGTTGGAGCGTCAGAGTATGAGTTACAGCCGCCCCAAGGATATCGCCCGCCGCATGGCCGGCAGCAGCGCGCGCCTCAAGGCACGGCGCGACTCCTACCGGCGCGAGACATTTTCATTGCCGCGCGAGGCCGCGCGCGAGAAGGCGCGCGAAATGTTCCGCCGCTTCCCCAAGGCCGCCTACATGACGGCGATCGAGAGCTGGCGCGAACTGCCGGACGGCGCCATCGAATTCACGATGCGGCGACTGCCCAGCGCGGACTGATTTGCAGCGCGTACACGTCTACCAGTGCGGCACCGAAAGCTTGTAATTGATCCCGACCTTCACGAGATGCAGGTTCTGGTACACATCCAGAGCGGTCGTGACGCCGGTTGTTGCCTCGGCGAGGCTGATGTTCTTGCCGGTCAGCTCGATGTAGTTGTACTCGACGAAGCCGGAAAAGTTGGGCGCGAAGGCGTATTCCACGCCGCCGCCGACGACGTAACCGGAGCGCGTGTTTTCGCTTTTGAAGTTGAACACCGGCACAGCGACGCCGTTGAGCGTGTAGTGATCGCGCACCCAGGCCGCGCCGCCCTTGGCGTACCACAGCGATTTGTCCCAGGCGTAGCCCACCCGCCCGGTCAATGTCGAAATCCACTTCGTCTCGCCGATGAACGTCGTGGTCGGGAAGCCCGGGGCCTGGGTCCGCGCGTTGAAATCCGTGAAAGTTATGTCGCCCTGAATTCCGAACACCATCGTGGCGAACTGCCAATTGTAGCCGGCCTGCGCGCCGCCCAGAAACGAGGTGTCTCGGGCCTTGCCGAGCGATGTGGCGAAGATACCGGTATGATCCACGAAGCTGTTGTAGGACCAGCCGGCGCCGAGATGTCCGCCGATGTAGAAGCCGGTCGGTTGCTCCACCACCACCGGACGCGCCTTGTAGACCGGCGCTTTGTAGACTGGAGCCTTCACCGGCATGTCGCCAGCCAACGCGTTTTCACTCATGCACAGAGCGGCGGTGGCGGCGAACAGGCTGATAAGGTGTGGTCGCATTGCGAATCTCCCGGTGAATCGTTGATCGATGCTTCGCGGGTCGGTGCTTCATTCGCAATTGTTATGCACTGCCTATCCACAGAATCACTGTTGACCGCGAATCACTTCTGGTGATTCGCGAATCGATTCGCCGAATCAAATTGCTGGCGCACGATCGCCTTCCTGCCCTACGGTTGCGCGTCGTGATCTCAGCCTTTGCCGACGTTTCGATCTATCAACTCCTGCTGGTCGCGGGCGTGGCGCTGTTTGCCTCGGTGCTCGGTGGCGTCGCCGGCTACGGTACCGGCGCGTTGATGCCGCTCGTACTGGTGCCGATGGTTGGCGCGGAGCAGGTGGTGCCGATCATCGCGCTTGCGGGCATGCTCACAAACCTGGGCCGCACACTGGCCTTCCTCAGATTCGTCGACTGGCACCGTGTGCGGCTGGTGATGATCGGCGCAATCCCGCCCTGCCTCGTCACGGCCTACGGCTACACGCTGCTCACCGGCAGAGGCGCGCAGCTTGTGATCGGCGGCATGCTGATGCTCACCGTGCCGCTGCGCTACACGCTGCGGCGGCGCGCGGTCGTGCTGCACAGCCGCGGCCTGGTGCTGGGCGCGGCCGGCTATGGCGCGGCGGTCGGCGGCACGGTCGGAGCCGGCGTGATCCTGCTGTCGCTGCTGATGTCTGCCGGCCTGGTGGGACAGGCGGTGATCGCGACCGACGCGGTGCTGTCGATCGTCATCGGCGCGTCGCGTCTCCTCGTGTTCGGGGTCGCAGGCGCGATCACGGCCAAGACCATCGCCTTTGCGCTGCTGATCGGCGTGGTGGCGTTTCCCGGCGCGTTCCTCGCCAAGGCCTTTGTGGCGCGGCTGCCGATCCACGTGCATACCGCGATTCTAGACGCCGTGGTGCTGCTCGGCGGCGCGGTGATGGTGTTCGGCGCGCTGACGCACTAAGCGCCCATGGGCCGCAAAGCCGGTTTCGCCACTATCAAAACACGCATCGAGGCCAGTACGATATGTTCACCCAACCTGGGGGCGGACATGCGGCGGCGGGAATTTGTCGGTCTTCTTGGCGGCACGGTGGCGGGCTGGCCGCTCGAGGCGCAGGCGCAAGCCTATCCGACCCAGCCGTTGAAGCTCATCGTGCCGTTCGGCGCCGGCGGCTCCCTTGATGTGCTGGCCCGCCTGGTGGGCGAACAATTGAGTCGAAACCTCGGCCAGCCGGTGGTCATCGAAAACCGCACCGGCGCCGCGGGCAATCTCGCCGCCGAGGCGGTCGCAAGGGCGGATGCCGACGGCCACACGCTGGTGACCGTCGCAACCAGCTTCGCGGTCAATGCGACGCTCTACGCCAATCTGCGTTTCGACCCCCGCAAGGATTTCCGGCCCGTTGCGCTGTTTGGCGCAACCCAGAATATCCTGGTGGCCAATGCGCAGTTCCCTGGCCACACCGTGCGTGAGTTGATCGAGCGCGCGAAGGCGCAGCCGGGCAAGATCGACTATGCGTCGGTCGGTGTGGGGACTTCCGGCCATCTGACGATGGAATTATTGAAGACCATGGCCGGGATCGATCTCGCTCACGTTCCCTACCGATCGGCCAGCCAGGAAATCACCGACCTCATCAGCGGGGTCGTTTCGCTCGCCATGCCGACCATTCCCGGTGTGACCGGTCACGTCGAAACTGGAAAATTGCGCGCGCTTGCAGTTTCGGGCAATCGCCGGTCCGCGAACCTGCCCAACGTTCCAACCATGGCGGAGGCGGGCGTGCCGGGCTACGAAGCCACGACGTGGTACGCGCTTCTTGCGCCGGCGGGTGTGCGAAGCGACATCGCGGCCCGCCTGAATACGGAGATCGGGCGCATCCTCGCCGATCCGGTGGTTCTCGAAAAGCTCAACAAGCAGGGCATCGAGCCGATGACCATGAATGAACGGCAGTTGGCGGACTACATGGCGAGCGAGATCGACAAGTGGAGCGCCGTGGTCAAGGCCGCGAACATCAAGGTCGAGTAGGGACTTCAAAGCTCACGGCCACTTCACCACGGGTGGCAATGAAGAGAGAATCGACTCCACATTGCCGCCGGTGCGGAGCCCGAAGATCGTGCCGCGGTCGTAGAGCAGGTTGAACTCGACATAGCGGCCGCGGCGTACGAGCTGCTCCTCGCGGTCGGCCTCGGTCCAGGGCGTGGTGAAATTGCCGCACACCAGCTCGGGATAGATCCTCAGGAAGGCGCGCCCGACGTCCTGGGTGAATGCGAAGGTCCGCTCCCAGTCGGTTTCGAGATAATCGTAGAAGATGCCGCCGATGCCGCGCATTTCGCCGCGGTGCTTGAGGAAAAAATATTCGTCGCACCAGTTCTTGAATTTTGCGTAGGGCGCGATCTCGGCATGCGCGTCGCAGGCGCCTTTCATGGCGGCGTGGAAGGCGCGCGTATCGGGATCGTCCTGCGTGCGGCGGCGGTCAAGCACCGGGGTCAAATCAGCGCCGCCGCCGAACCAGGCCTTGCTGGTGACCACGAAGCGGGTGTTCATGTGCGCGGCTGGCGCGTGCGGATTATGCGGATGCGCGATCAGCGAGATGCCCGACGCCCAGAAGCGCGGATCGTCATCGGCGCCCGGGATTTCCTTGCGAAACTCGGGCGCGAACTCGCCGTGCACGGTCGAGCAATGCACGCCGACCTTCTCGAACACGCGCCCGTGCATCATCGCCATGACTCCGCCGCCGCCCGGCGCGCCGGTGTGATCGGCACGCTGCCAGGGCGTACGCGCGAAGCGGCTTGCCGCGCGGTCGGACACTGGACTGCTGGCCGGCAGCGCATCCTCGACCGCCTCGAGCGCCACGCAGATGTCATCGCGCAGGCGCTCGAACCAGGCGCGGGCGCGGTCTTTGCGGGCCTCAAGTGTCGCGGGATCGGGGAGGGGCGTGGCCATCAAGTCGATTTTAGTCATGACCGGGGCCGCCCGTCTGCCGCAACGCCTCGCCGAGCGCCATGGCGGCGGCCATCGCCACGTTGATCGAGCGCAAATCCGGACGCATCGGGATCAGGAGCCGGGCATCGGCCGCCTGATGCACGGTGTCCGGAATGCCGGCGGACTCCCGGCCGAACATCAAGACATCGCCCTGCCGGTAGCCATGATCGAGATAGGACACGGCGGCGCGGGTGGTGAAAAGGACCAGGCGCTGGCGCGTCGCGCGCCGCCAAGTCTCGAACGCTTGCCAGCTGGTGTGACGTTTCAACGAAACCTGATCGAGGTAGTCCATCCCGGCGCGGCGGAAGGCACGGTCGGAGCTTGGAAAGCCCGCCGGCTCGATAATGTGGGCCTCGATCCCGAGGCAGGCGGCGAGGCGCAGAATCGTGCCGGTGTTCTGCGGGATGTCGGGCTCGTAAAGGGCGATCCGCATGGCGGTCGTTTCGGCCCTCAGGCGAGCCGCGTCAATGCTCGAATCGCCCGGTAGGCAAAGGATTTGTGCGACTCCTTGTCGACTTTTGGGCATTGCGGCGCGGCCGGGCTTGCACTCCCTTTATAAGGGTGCCAATAAACCCCGCCGGATTGCCGTCTTTCGGTCCTCCCCCAGGAATCCCCGTGAATCTTGGGCGGATAAGACCTGGGGCGGCCGGCCCAACCGCCACCGCGTGTTGTCCTCGTTTGACAATGCGTTCGTGGTTTCCCGCGCGGGTGGGCTAAGCGGCCAAAGAGGGACTTGGACTGTGACAGCAACTTCGGCCGAGCCGACACGACGCGATTTCCTCTACATAGCAACAGGCACCGTCGCCGCCGTCGGCGGCGCCGCCGCGCTTGTGCCCATGATCGCGCAGATGAACCCGGACGCGTCGACGATCGCCGCAGGTGCGCCCGTCGAGGTCGATCTTGGCCCGATCGCCGAGGGCCAGGTCATCAAGGTGTTCTGGCGCGGCAAGCCGATCTTCATCAGCCACCGCACCAAGAAAGAGATCGAAGAAGCGCAGAAGGTCGCGCTCAATAGCCTGCCCGATCCGCAGGCCGACAAGGACCGCGTCAAGCCCGGCAAGGACGAATGGCTGGTGCTGATCGGCATTTGCACCCACCTCGGATGCATCCCGCTTTCGCATCAGGGCCCCTATGACGGCTGGTTCTGTCCGTGTCACGGGTCGGTCTACGACACCTCGGGCCGCATCCGGCAGGGGCCGGCGCCGAAGAATCTGCCGCCGCCCCCCTACAAATTTCTCTCCGACTCCAAGATCCGGATCGGCGAAGAGGACACGGCCAAAGTTTAAGGTTCGAAAATGAGCGGACATTCGACCTACCAGCCGCAAAGCGCCTTCATGAAATGGATGGAGCGCCGCCTGCCGATCGCAGGACTGGTGCATTCCTCCTTCATCGCCTATCCGGTGCCGCGCAACCTGAACTACTGGTGGACGTTCGGTGGCATCCTGGCGTTCCTGCTCGGCGCGCAGATCGTCACCGGCATCATCCTGGTGATGCACTACACGCCGCATGCCGACATGGCGTTCAATTCCGTCGAGCACATCATGCGCGACGTGAACTATGGCTGGCTCTTGCGCTATCTGCACTCGAACGGCGCCTCGATGTTCTTCGTTGCCGTCTACATCCATATGGCGCGCGGTATGTACTACGGCTCCTACAAGGAGCCGCGCGAGGTGATCTGGATTCTCGGCGTCATCCTCTATCTGCTGATGATGGCAACGGGTTTCCTCGGCTATACGCTGCCCTGGGGGCAGATGAGCTTCTGGGGCGCGACCGTCATCACGAACTTCTTCTCGGCCATTCCGTTGGTGGGTGAATCGGTGGTGACGTGGCTGTGGGGCGGCTATTCGGTCGGCAATCCGACCTTGCAGCGGTTCTTCTCGCTGCACTATCTGCTGCCGTTCGTCATCGTCGGCGTCGTGGTGCTGCACATCTGGGCGTTGCACATGGTCGGGCAGAACAATCCGGCCGGCGTCGAGCCGAAAACCGAGAAGGACACCGTCGCATTCACGCCCTACGCCACCGTCAAGGATGGCTTCTTCATGGCGTGCTTCTGCATCGTGTTCGCCTGGTTCGTGTTCTACATCCCGAACTATCTCGGCCACGCCGACAACTATATTCCGGCCAACCCGGCGGTGACGCCGACCCACATCGTGCCAGAATGGTATTACCTGCCGTTCTACGCGATCCTGCGCGCCATTCCGAACAAGCTGCTCGGCGTCATCGCGCTGTTCGGGTCGATCGGCATCCTGGCGTTCCTGCCGTGGCTCGACACATCGCGCGTGCGCTCGGCCAACTACCGGCCGCTGTTCCGCCAGTTCTTCTGGATCTTCATTCTCGTCACGGTTGGGCTTGGCTGGCTCGGGTCGAAGCCCGCCGAGGGCGGCTATGTCATCGCCGCGCGCATCCTGACGTTCTGGTACTTCGCGCACTTCCTCGTCATCCTGCCGGTGCTCGGCTGGGTCGAGAAGACCAAGCCCCTGCCGAACTCCATTTCCGAGGCGATCCTCAAGGAAGGATTGCCGGCTGGGGCTTCCGGTCCCGCGCCCACGGCAAACAGACACTAGAGGCAGACCGATGGCCCGCTCCGTACTCGCCCTCGTTCTCGCCGGTTCTCTCCTCGGCCTGACCGCGACGGCATTCGCTGCCGACGAGCATTCGCACGAGACGCCTGCGCCGCCGCGCGTGAAGTGGTCGTTCTCAGGCCCGTTCGGCCACTACGATCGCGCGCAGCTCCAGCGCGGCCTGAAGGTCTATCGCGAGGTCTGCGCGGTCTGCCATGGCCTGAAGTATGTGGCGTTCCGCAATCTCGCCGACCTCGGCTATTCCGAGGCGCAGGTGAAGGCGATTGCCTCGGAATACAAGATCCAGGACGGGCCCAACGACCAGGGCGAGATGTTCGAGCGTGAAGGCCGCCCGGCCGATTACTTCCCGACGCCCTGGCCGAACGAGAACGCTGCCCGCGCGCGCTACAACGGCGTGCCGCCCGACATGTCGGTGCTGGCCAAGGCGCGCGGCTATGAGCGTGGCTTCCCGTGGTTCATCCTCGACATGTTCACCCAATTCCAGGAGCACGGCGTCGACTACATCCACGCGCTTCTCACCGGCTACAAGGAGAAGGCGCCGGCCGGCGTCACGCTGCCGCAAGGCTCGTTCTACAACGAGTACTTCCCGGGCCACGCGATCGCCATGCCGCCGCCGTTGAGCGACAAGCGCATCGACTACACCGACGGCACGCCGACCACGGTCGACCAGTTCGCCAAGGATGTCGCGGCATTCATGATGTGGGCCGCCGAGCCGCACATGGAGGCGAGAAAGCGCATCGGGTTCCAGGTGATGATCTTCCTGATCGTGCTGTCGGGGCTGCTCTACTTCACCAAGAAGAAGGTCTGGGCTGACGCGCACTGAAGGCAAGCACCGTTCGATTGTCTTGACGGCAGGCCCCATAGCTGAGTCAAAGCTTGGGGCCTTCTCGTATCCGGCCTCGGGGAACTGGGCGCCATGACGAAATCCGTTCTCGGCGTGATCGGCGGCTCCGGCATCTACGATTTGCCCGGGCTCGAGAACGTGCGCGAGGAGCGCATTGCAAGCCCGTGGGGCGAGCCGTCCGGCGCATTGCGAATGGGCAACATCGCCGGCCTGCCGGTGGTGTTCCTGCCGCGCCACGACAAGGGACACCGGCTGTCGCCGTCCGACATCAATTATCGCGCCAACATCGACGCTCTCAAACGTGCGGGCGTCACCGATCTTGTCTCGCTGTCGGCCTGCGGTTCGTTCAAGGAGCAGTTGCCGCCGGGCACGTTTGTTCTGGTCGATCAGTTCATCGACCGCACCTACCGCCGCGAGAGCTCGTTCTTCGGCAAGGGCTTGGTTGCGCATGTCTCGATGGCGCATCCGGTGTCGCCGCGGCTGCGCATCCATCTCGCCGCCGCGGCGCAAGCCGAAAACATCGCGGTGGTACGCGACGGCACCTATGTCTGCATGGAGGGGCCGCAGTTCTCTACCCTGGCCGAGAGCCTGACCTACAAGCAACTCGGCTATTCGGTGATCGGGATGACCAACATGCCGGAGGCCAAGCTCGCCCGCGAAGCCGAGCTTTGCTACGCGACCGTCGCCATGGTGACCGATTTCGACTGCTGGCACCCCGATCACGACGCGGTCACCGTGGCCGACATCATCAAGGTGCTGACCGCGAATGCCGAGAAGGCCAAACGCCTGATGGCGCGGTTGGCGCGCGACTTCCCGCGCGAGCACGAGCCATGCCCGATCGGCTCTGACCGCGCGCTCGACAGCGCGCTGATCACCGCGCCCGAGGCGCGCGATCCGGAGCTGATCAGGAAGCTCGACGCGGTGGCGGGCCGGGTGCTTAAAAACTGAGAGGGGCGCCGATGCGCGTGATCGATCTTGCCCGGGAGCCTCGCGACGAATGGCGGCCGGGCGTGCTGACCCGGATGCGAACCTCCGCCGTCAACGGAGCCGGACAGCTTTGCATGTTCGAACAGTGGTGCGATATTGGCCACGGCGCGCCGACCCATCTGCATGCGGTCGAGGAGGTGCTGCACGTGCTGGACGGGCAGGCGGAAGTCTGGATTGGCGACGACCGCGCGACGCTCACGAATGGCCAACTCGTGATCGTGCCCGCGGGCCGCAAGCACGGCTTCTCCAACACCGGCACCGCCGTGCTGCACATCCAGTCGACGCTGGCTTCGCCGGTGTTCGAGGCGGCCTATGACGACAAGCGCGAGACGCCGCGCCGCTGGCTGCCGGCGTAACGCTACATCCACTGCCGGATGATGACGGTCGGCCGCCCGCCGAACACGGCCGCCATTGCCGTGGCCAGGATCGTCAGCGTGATGATCAGGATGACGACCGCGGGGATCGCCGCGAGCCCGGCTTTGACGAAGAACCACATCAGGCGAAAGAAGGGAATCCGAAGGTCGGTGACGACCACGGGGGTGCGTTCGGGCATGGCGGAAGGTCTCCGGTTGCGTCCTGCCGCATGCTTCGCCAGAGTGCGTCCGATCACAAGTGCATCCGAGACGAATCCATGATCTCCCCCACGCTCGACTTCGACCTGCGTTCGTCGATCCGCACCATTCCGGATTATCCCAAGCCCGGGATCATGTTCCGCGACATCACCACGCTGCTCGGCAACGCGCGCGCCTTCCGCCGCGCGATCGACGAACTGGTGCAGCCCTGGTCCGGCTCCAAAATCGACAAGGTCGCCGGCATGGAGGCGCGCGGCTTCATCCTCGGCGGCGCTGTGGCGCATCAGGTGTCGGCCGGATTCATCCCGATCCGCAAGAAGGGCAAGCTGCCGCACAAGCGCGTGAGCATCGCCTATTCGCTCGAATACGGCCTCGACGAGATGGAGATGCACGAGGACGCTGTGACCAAGGGCGAGAAGGTCATCCTGGTGGACGATCTGATCGCGACCGGTGGCACCGCGGAGGGTGCGGTGAAGCTCCTCAAGCAACAGGGCGCTGACGTGCTCGCCGCCTGCTTCATCATCGATCTGCCCGAACTGGGCGGTGCCGAAAAGATCAGGAAGCTTGGCGTGCCGGTGCGCACGCTGATCGCGTTTGAAGGCCATTGAGGAGGGAGCGATGCGGCTGAAGTCCGTCATCCCGGTGGTGATGTTGATTGGTACACTGTCCGTGAGCCCCGCGCTCGCCCAGGACTATCCGATCCGGCCGATCCGGCTGGTCGTGCCTTCAGCGCCGGCCGGGGTGGTGGACATCGTCGGTCGGCTCGTGGCTGCGAAGCTTGGGCCCGAGCTCAACGGCACCGTCGTCATCGAGAACAAGGTTGGTGCGGCCGGCATCGTCGGCACCGATGCGGTGGCGAAGGCCGCGCCGGACGGATATACGCTGAGCCTGATGACCGGGAGCACGTATGTCTTCGCTCCTCTTCTGTTCAAGAACATCCCCTACGAGACGCTGCGGGATTTTGTGCCCATTACGCAGCTCACGGCGGCGCCGACGCTGCTCGTCGTCAAGCCGTCGCTTCCGGTCAAGACGGTCCCCGAACTGGTCGCGCTCGCCAAGCAGAAGCCGGGCGAACTCAACTATGCGTCAAATGGCCGAGGCGGAGCGTTGCATCTCGCCGCCGAGCTGCTTCAGCGTACGGCCGGAATCCGGATGAACCACGTTGTGTATCGGGGCTCTGGTCCGGCCCTGATCGACCTAATGTCCAGTTCGGTGAACCTCGAGGTGTTTTTCGATTCGATTCCCTCCGTCTTGCCGTACGCCCAGGACGGACGGCTGCGCGGGCTCGCCGTGACGTCGCTGACGCGCAGCTCCGCCGCTCCCGACATCCCGACCGTTGCTGAGACCTATCCGGGCTTCGACCTGACGGTCTGGCAAGGCCTTGCTGCCCCGGCCGGCACGCCAATGCCGATTGTCGAAAAGATCCACCGTGCCGCGATCAAGGTGATGGCTGACCCCGAGGTGCGGGAAAAGCTGAAGTTGCTCGGCTCCGAATCGATGGCGACCAGCCCGGCCGAAGTGGCCGCCCGCATCCGTGCGGAGAGCCAGACATGGTCGGTTCTGCTCAAGGAAATGAACATCCAGCCGGAATGAACGGCGTGCCTATTTGGACGCGGCCTCGCCAGTCGATGCGTAACGGCTCGCGGGACGCCGCAACCCGAGATTTTCCCGCAAGGTCGTGCCGGCATAGTCTTTGTGAAACAGCCCGCGGCGCTGCAGCTCGGGAATGACCAGATCGACAAAATCGGTGAGCCCGTCCGGAAGGTAGGCCGGCTGAACCAGGAATCCGTCGGCGGCTCCTCCCTGAAACCATTGTTCCATTTCGTCGGCGACCTGCTGGGCCGAGCCCATTACCGTCCGGTTTCCCCGGGCGCCGGCGTAGCGCTGATACAACTGCCGGATCGTCAGATTTTCGTCTCGCGCCCAGGACACCACTTTCATCAGGTGGCCTTTGTTCGACTTCGTTTCCGTCGGCACGTCCGGCAGCGGGCCATCCAGCGGATATTTGGTCAGATCGAAACCGCCGAGCGCATCCGACAAAAGCTCGAGACCGACGTCGGGATGGATCAGTGATTGGAGATACTGATGTTTTTCTTCGGCCTCTTCGTTCGTCCGGCCGACGATCGCATTCCAGCCGACGGTGATCCTCAATTGCTCGGGCTTGCGGCAAAACTTCGCCATCCGGCCCTTGACGTCGTCGTAGAATGACTTGGCCACCTGGAACGATTGGCTGGTCGCCGAAAACACCACCTCGGCGAACTCGGCGGCGAAATCCCGGCCGACCTCTGAGGCGCCCGCCTGAACGATCACCGGATGGCCTTGTGGCGGCCGCGCGATATTCAAGGGGCCGAGCACCGAATAGTGCTCGCCTTTGTGCCGAAGCACATGCAGTTTTTCAGGGTCGTAATAGATCGCGGTCGACCGATCGCGGACGAAGGCGTCATCGTCCCAGCTGTCCCAGAGCCCTTTGACGACCTGGACGAACTCGTGCGCGCGCATGTAGCGCGCATCGTGCTCGTAATGCTCATCGCGGCCGAAGTTGTAGGCCTCGGCCTGGACGCCCGACGTGACGACATTCCATCCGGCCCGGCCATGGCTGATATGGTCGAGCGAAGCAAATTTGCGCGCGACATGATAAGGCTCGTTGTAGCTGGTCGTCGCGGTGGCGACGAGGCCGAGGCGACTCGTGCAGCTGGCGATGGCGGACAGAAGCGTGATCGGCTCGAAGTAGGCCATGTACTGCGGCCAGCGCCGCAGTGCTTGCGGTTTCCCGGACCGCACGGCCGCGGCGTCCGCGAGAAACATGAAATGAAACTTGCCACGTTCGGAAATCCTGGCGAGCTCCAGGTAGTGCTCGATATTCGACCCGGCATCGATCTGGGCGCCGGGGTGCAGCCATGCGGCCACATGATGGCCGGTCGGATGGAAAAACGCGCCGAGCGTCATTTGATCTTTGCGGGCCATGATGTCTCCGGCGTTCGTCCTGTCCGCTAGGCGCTGTGCTGCAACACCGGCGCGATGCCGCCGAGCAGGAGCCGCACCTCAAGCTCGCGAAATGAGATGAACACGCGGCCCAGCCACTGGTAGAGCTCGCTCGTGTTGTCGTTTGAGCTTTGCACATACGACACGAACGAGAAATTCCGCCGGTCGACCACCGAGCGCACCACCGGCGTCAGAGCCGGAATGCTGATCGGCTCGCCGCCGCGCCGGGTCGGTGGGAAGTTGCCGCGATAGCGCGCCGGGTGCGGCACGTTTTCGTTAAGCACCGGCACCAGAACCAGCTCCGGCAGGCGCTCCATGAGCAGCGCATAGCCCTGGCGCGCTCGTTCGTCGGGGGCGGCGATGAACAGCACCATCGGCGCGATCGCGCGGCGGCGGACCTCGGCGATGAAGTCGATCTGCTGCATCACCGTGAAGAAACGTTCGAACGGCTGATGGCCGAGATCGACCACTTTGGGAACCTGATCCTCCAGCACGAGCTGATCGAACAGCGCCACCTCGCCCCGCGTGTCGTTGAGGCTGGCGGCGGCCGTGTAGGCGGGGAGGTGGTCGATCAGCTTGAACTCGTCCGGATTGACGTCGAAGGCCGCGACCGGACGTTGTTGCGCGCAGAAATATTCGGTGAGCGCGCGAGCGACCAGCGTCTTACCGACGCGAGGCCGCGACGACGTGACGATGAATACCGGGGTGGGGCGATGCATGGGGTGATTCTTCGGGCCGATCCGGTCCGAAAGCAAGCGTCCCGCGCTAGGCCTGCCGCGCGGCGCCCCGTCGCTGCAACTCGGGCGCCACCATCTCGATCAGCTTCACGCGGTCGAACTCGGCCCAGACGTTGCCGAGCCAGTGCCGGACATAGCCGCGCAGCACGAACGAGTAGTTGGCGCTCTGGCCCTCGCCGGCCTTGTTGGCGACGAAAGAGACGTAGGGCACCGAGGCGATCTCGACCTGCTCGCAGGCCATCTCGTTGAGCTTCGGGATGGTGATGTCGTGGGCGTCCTTGATCTTATTGAAATAGGCGTTGTAGGTCGCCGGGTCCCACTCGAAGAACGTGGTGTTGTTGATGAAATTCTTCACCAGGATGTAGTGGGCGTCGTCCATGAACTCCACGGTGTCGTCGATCTCGCTGAGCGAGGCGATCGAGGGTCCGAGAATATGGAACACGGTGAAGGTGAGCTGCGACTTCTTTGCCGCGTCGAGAAAGCCGATGTCGCGGAGCGAACGCAGCATGGTCGAGAGCAGACCGGCGCGGATGTCGATCACCGTCACCTGGGCGCTCGACAGCGTGTCGAAGATCTTCATCTGGTCGGCGGTGGAATGCATGTCCACCACCTGGGTGACCTCGGGATGGAACCGCCGCAGCGTGCCCTTGGGGCTTTCGGTGTCGAAGGCGCGGGTCGGGATGTTGTGGGCGATGAAATAGTCGAGCAGCGCCCGCGACACGGTCGTCTTGCCGACCCCGCCCTTGTCCGCGCCGACCAGGATTACCGCAGGCTTTGCCATTCCCACCCTCCGCGCCAATTCGCGCGGTATTACCCCGACTGAGATCGGAAACATGGCAGAACGGCCACCCGATTCATATTGCCGACTTGGCCGATCGGGGGACATTTCCACGACCCTCGTCGGCGCGATGTCAGGTTCCGGGATCAGCTTTGGCGGCCACCCCAAGGGCCGGCCCGGCCGGGCGGCTCCGCTCCACCGAGTGTGACCGGCGGCTCGGGCGGCAGGAACGGCTTGGCGGGCGGGGCATCGCCGCTCCAGGGGCCGGGCGGAGGGCCGGGCGGGGCTTGCTCCGGCCGATCTGGCGCGTCCTCCTGCGGCGATTCCTCTTCCTCCCGCTTCTCCGGCAACTGGAGCGGACCGGGATCGTGCCCGCCGGCAAACTGGATCAGCGCGGCGATCCGGCTTGCGACCGGCGGATGGGTGGCGAACAAATCGGCGAAGCCCTCGCGGGGGTTGTCGATGCACATTTCCATGACCGCTGAGGTTGCGCCCTGCAGTTCGCCGCGGCCCTCGATCTTGCGCAGCGCCGAGATCATGGCGTCCGGGTCCTTGGTCAGTTCCACCGAGCCGGCGTCGGCCAGATACTCGCGCTTTCGCGACAAGGCAAAGCGGATCACGATGGACAGGAGCCATGCCACGGCGACGAGCGCGATGGCGATGACGATCGCGAGGCCGCCGCCACCCCTGCCGCGGTCGCTCTCCCCGGACGAGCGGCCGCCGCCCCAGCGCCAACCACCCTGGAACATCATCCGGAACAGCAGTTCGGCAAAGAAGCTGATGACCCCGGCAATGATGACGGCAATTACCAGCATCCGCACGTCGCCGTTGCGGATGTGGGTAAGCTCGTGGCCGAGCACCGCCTCCACCTCCTTGTCATCGAGGTGGTCGAGCAGCCCTTGTGTCACGGTGATGGAATACTGCTTCTGGTTCAGCCCGCTGGCGAATGCATTGAGCGCCTCGTCCTCCACGACCTTGAGTTTCGGCATGGTGATCCCGCGCGAGATGCAGAGGTTTTCCAGGATGTTGTAGAGCCGGGGCTCCTGGGTGCGCGTGACCTCCTGGCCGCCGGTAACGGCGTCGATCAGCGACTGGTTGAACAGATAGGCGATGGCGATCCAGACGGCGGTTGCCAGCGTCGCGATTGGCGCGGCCCAGAGCAGGTCCTGCAGGGCTTTGCGGATCAGCCAGTCGATCGCAGCGTCTTGCGTCAGGCCCTCCGCGAGCAGCGCGCCCGCGAACACCATCAGATAGACCAGGAAGAACAGCCCGAGCAGGAGCGCGATCGAGCGCCGCTTGTTCGACTGGATGTGGGTGTAGAGGCCGTAGGCGGCAGCCATGATGTGCTCCTGCCGCCGCGCCTCTCGCTAGAACTTCACCTGCGGCGCCTTCTCGACCACGGCGCGCTCCTCGCCGACGTCGAAGAAGGTGCGTTGCGTGAAGCCCAGCGAGGCGGCAAACAGCGCCGCCGGGAACTGCTGGATGCCGGTGTTGTACTCCTGCACCGAATTGTTGAAGAACCGCCGCGCTGCCGCGATCTTGTTCTCGATGTCGGCGAGTTCCGTCTGCAACTGCTGGAAGTTCTGGTTGGCCTTGAGGTCCGGATAGGCCTCCGACAGCGCGAACAGCTGCCGCAACGCGCCCGACAGCATGTTCTCTGCCGCCGCCTGTTGCGCCGGGCCCTGCGCCGTCATGGCAGCATTGCGCGCCTTGACGACCTCCTCGAGGGTGCCCCGCTCATGGGCGGCGTATCCCTTTACCGTTTCGATCAGGTTCGGAACGAGGTCGTGGCGCTGCTTGAGCTGCACATCGACGTCAGCGAACGACTGGCCGACCCGTTGCCGCATGGCCACGAGCTGGTTGTAGATCGTGATGATCCACAGCACGAGGACGACGATCACTCCGAGAACGATCCAGCCGGTCGTGGACATGGAAGGGCTCCAAAAAGATCAGGCGGAAAGGGGTGAACACGGCACAAGGCAAAAAGCGCGCGCCGGGAGCGGCGGCAACAGCCGCTGCATCGGCGCCATGATGACGTAGGGTTCGGGTTCCCACAAAAAAAGACCCCAGGCTTTTCGGCCTGGGGTCACTTCATCGGACGGCGGTTCGGGGGGTAAGGGGGGCTGCCGCCCGACGATTCCTTGCTGTTACGGATGCCTAACGCGCCCGATGGCCGGCGGTTCCTGGGTTTCGAAAGAAAATCGAAAAAAAATTATCCACAAGGTCCACAGGCAAAAAGCCCTGCCTTTGTCCCGCCTTAGCTGTGTCACCGCGGCCGCATAGAACGGCTGCGGGCTCGGGGATACGGGGGAGGGTCGCCATGGGGGCGGTGATGATCCGCTGCCCGCGCACGGGTCGCGCGGTTTCGACGGAAATCGACACGGAGCCGTCGGAGTTCAGACGATTACCCGAGGTTGCAGGCCGGATGCGATGCCCGGACTGCGGGGAGGAACACATCTGGCGCGCCAGCCAGGCCTGGCTTGATGAGCCGACGTTGGTGCCGAAGGGGCTGGTTGGCCGGTAGCGCCGCCACGATGTTGCGTCCGCCCTAGGCTGGCCGACGATCGGCGCTATAACGCGCCGCGTTCCAGAATCCGTCGCGCAGCTTGGTCATTTCCTGCAAAGAGCCGCGCTCGATGGTCTGGCGGTACATGTCCACGGCTCGATCGAGAATGGCGCCCTCGTCGACTGTTGTCATCCTGCGATCCTGCATCACAACACGCCCGCCAACGACCACATCGTTGACGTCCTGGCCTGAGGCGTTTGTGACCAGACGCAAGGCAATCATGTCCGCCGGATAAAGATGCGGCTGACGCAGATCGAAGGTGATCATGTCGGCCTTCTTGCCGACCTCGATCGAGCCGATTTCCTTTTCCAGTCCCAGGGCGCGAGCGCCGTCGATCGTCGCCATCTCAAGAGCCTTGCCTGGAGGCAACATACGCGTATCCCGGAAGCGAACCTTTTGCAGCAGCATGGCCGCGCGCATATCGAGGAACAGATCCGCGGCGTTGGTGGCGGGCGTGTCCGTTCCCAGCCCGACG
>JADMIO011319539.1_pt1 | contig 40674 bp, 28 predicted proteins | sample 8958161 | NCBI WGS metagenome assembly JADMIO01 (sample SAMN16585339, study PRJNA669376) | soil metagenome | isolation source: Crop rotation soil | place: USA: Cullars Rotation, Alabama | collected 2011
GGCCGCGACTTCAAGTCACGTGAATTCCAAGCTTCGGATCCCACTGTGCTGGAAAGCGCAACAGCCGCCCTTCGATGCCTAGCGCTCGCGCCTGCCCCATCGTCAAGATCGAGACATTCACCATGTGGGTGAACGTGTAGTTGTCGTAGTTGCGCATGGCCGTCAGCGCCACGAGCGCGGTGCGATTCTGCGTGACGGCATCGGCCAGCCCCTCGACGGCCTGTAAGGCGGCCGGCAGATCGGGTTGCCCCTCGGTGGCGGCGCTTTCCCACGCCGCCTCGGCCGCCGTCACCGCTTTCGAGTAGAGCTGACGGATCGCGGCGATATCACCGCTGATGCCGTCCGACACCTGTTCCTCGGCGACGATGCGGCCCACGCGAATATGCGGGAAGGACCAGGCGTCATCGGCGGCGGCGTTCTTCCCGAGGGCCGCGACCGCATGCATGAACGCGGCGGTTTCTTCGGCGACAATCCCCCGCTCGAAGGAGATTCGTTCGATTTTGTTGTCTCGCAGCCGCTTGATGAGCTCGGACATGCCGACGCTGGCCTTGGACATCGGAGTGTCGGAGACCACGAAATGACTCCCGACGATGCCGACCGCGACCGACGCTTGCAGGGCGTGCAACGCTTTCAGGACTGCGAGCAGTCCTTCCACGTTGCGCCCAATCAGCGGATGGTCCGCCGCATAGAGCTGCGCCGCGCGCACGCCGGAGGCAAACCGTCGGAGCAACTCGTCGTATTGGGCGATCCGGTTGTGAATGTCGGACATAACAGCATCCTCGCGAGGCACGAGCCGCGATTCCTAGTCCACCTGCTCCAGCACCGCCTTGGCCGCGGCACGTGCGCCGCGCGGACCACGTGCTGACGTCGTCCGCAGCGCGTCGATTGCCTCAGGAGTGCCGATGCGCCGCAGCGACGCTGCCGCCGCCGCTCGCAAGCGCCGCGTGCGGATGGGCGACCATATCTCACCCTGTTGCAAGGCAAACGTCAGCGCGGCGACTGCGCCTGGAACCTTGGACGACCCCAGCGCGTCCACCGCCGCGGCATAGATCCGCGGGAAGGCGCTTCGTTTCATGTGCTTCAGCAGATAGCAGAATAGCGGTGCGGCCCGATCGTCACGCGTCGCCAGCGTTTCGTTGACCAGCGTCTCGCGCGTGCGGCCGCTCGAGGTCATCAGCGCGCGCAGGAGAATCGCCGAGGCCTCGTCGCTGCCGTTCATGATCAGGCCTTGAACGGCTTCGCGCTGTACCAGCGGTTCCTCGTCCGACAGCAGGGGCACGAGCTCCTTCAAGCCCTCGGTGCCACCGAACTCGCGCAGGAGAAACGCCGCGGTCCGCCGGACTTCCCAGTTCGGCGCGTTCATCAGCTTCTGAACGGACTCGCGTCCCTGCGCGCCGAAACCGAGCAGGATGTCGCGGAGCCGGCGCCGCGCCCTGGCATCCTGTTCGCTCGACAGCGCTTCGGCGAGCGGCTCGATGATGCCCGTCCCCGCGGCGTGACAAATCCGTTTGAAGCGCTCGAATCCCTCGTCGCTCGTTCCGCGGAGTTGTGCGGCGGCGTGCTTCAACATCGAGCCGCGGGCGAACTGTTCGAGCGCGGCGCGGGCGTAGGGCTGGCGATCGGGATGCGGCGCCGAACGTTCGGCGATAGCTTCGGCCAATTCCCAGGCCTGGTCGAAATAGCCGACGCGGACGAGATCGTCGGCGTGGTTGACGACCGTTTGCGCCACGTCGCGCCAGCGATGCGGCTCTTCTTCGATCGCGAGCAGATCCATGAGCAGCTGCTGATCGAGACCGCGCAGCGCACCGTCGCTGACCGTGCCGAGCCACCCGGCGACGCGCTCGGGCGGATCGTCGCTCGTCCGTTCGACGTCGATCGGCCGAGTACGGGCGTGCGTCAACTCGCGGCCGTATGCCGACGAGACGTACGCTTCGTCCGAGTACGAGGTCAGCATGACCTCGACGTTTTGCCACAGCTCGTCGAATGACGCTTCGCGGCCGATCTCGGATGCTGAGACTTCATTCTCGGCCAGTGCGAGGAGCTGTCGTTGGCGATCGTGTTCGGGTGCGAGGGCCTGAAATGCGTGCGCGAGACGCCCGGTTGCGCCCCGTTCCTGAACGACCGATCCCGCGACGAAATGAGCGACGGCCTGGTCGCTCATCCGCTCGGTCATCGCGGTCACGACGTCGATCGATCCGGCAACCGCCTGCGGCCGCTCGCGCTCGGCGAGCAGCGCCATCATCGCGTCCAGTGAGAAGTCTCCGGCAACTTCGCCCATCTGCGCGAGCACGGTCTCGAGCCGATCCGGGTTCGATTTCGTCAAGTGCTCCGTAAGGTTGCGAAGCAGGTTGAGAAAGGCTGCCGTCTTGGCCTCGACACCCCCCGAGGCGGTGGCGGAATCGAGCTGCGCCATGAGGTGTTTGAGCTTCTCCGGGTCTCCAACAATCGCCAGAAGCGCGTGAATGGTTGATTCATCCAGTTGCACCTGGGGTCCAGCAATGGCTGCCTGGAGGATCTGATCGATGGTGGCGGCGTCTCCCTCCTTTTCGCGCAACACCTCTGCGTAGTCGATCTCGACGATATCCAGGCTGGGGCCGCCCGCGGTGGCCCACAGTCGCGCGATGCCGCCGTCGCTGCGCACCTCTTCGGGTGTTCGCGCCAGCAGCAACAGCAACGTGCGCCACGAATCAGCATCGGCGGCAGCGTTGACCGTCAGCGCGCCGATCATGTGCCGGTAGAGGACCTCCGCGAGCTCGGCGATCGCCGGGTCCGGCCGTTGCGGGGCCGAGCCGTTGAGGAGCAGTGAACTCGTACGCACCTGCAGGGTGAACGGCCCGGCGTCGGCCAGCCGCTGGGTGGCCTGAGCGAGGCGCGACAGCGACGCGGCGATTGCCGGGTGCGTTCCGGGATACAACGCCACTGCGCGTGCCGCAGCTTTGCAGGCGCGCGCGAATTCCGCGAATTTCAGAGCGGCATCCGGCGAGAGAAGGGGATGGGCTGCGGATTCGGGCATCGTTTACATGAACAACTGCGGAGGGACCGAGTCCCTTTCGCCATCGGCGGCTTCGTCCACCGCGTTCGTGATCATGTGCTGGGGTGCCAATGAATCCTCTTGATTCTAATCTATAGTAGAGTCCGGCTTTAGCTGAACCTCACTCCAGCCCATTTCAAATGCGCGCCGTCGATCTCATACGGCAGAAGCGGGATGGCGGTGCGCTCGATCGCGCCGCCATCGATTTTTTCGTCGCGGGTGTCACCGACGGCACGCTACCCGACTATCAAGCCGCCGCCTTGCTCATGGCGATTGTCCTGCTCGGGATGTCCGCGGAGGAGACGACGGCGCTGACCGATGCCATGGTTCGGTCCGGCGTTCGCGTCGAGTATCCCGGCATTCAGGGCACGCCGGTGGACAAGCACAGCACAGGCGGGGTCGGTGACAAGACTTCATTGATCATTGCACCGCTGGCGGCCGCCTGCGGTGCGTACGTACCGATGATGTCGGGCCGAGGACTGGGCCACACCGGCGGCACGCTCGACAAGCTGGAAGCGATCCCCGGATTCCGGACCGGACTCTCGCTCGACGAACTGCGCCGGGCGCTGTCGACCGTCGGATGCGCGCTCATCGGTCAGACCGCTGAGATTGCGCCGGCCGACAAGAAGCTGTATGCCCTTCGCGACGTGACCGCCACGGTCGAGAGCATCCCCCTGATTTGCGCATCAATCATGAGCAAGAAGATCGCCGAGGGGATCGGCGGTCTCGTTCTCGACGTGAAGACCGGAAGCGGTGCGTTCATGAAGACCCTGGACGACTCGCGCCATCTCGCGGAGTCGCTCGTCGCCATCGGCATGCGATCCGGCGTCCGGACCGAGGCGCTCATCACCGACATGGATGCGCCGCTCGGCCGGATGGTTGGCAATTCGCTCGAAGTCATCGAGTCTCTCGAAACGTTGAAGGGAAGAGGGCCGCGCGACCTCGAGGATCTGTCGGTGCTGCTGGCGGCACGCATGCTGATTGCCGCCGGCCTGGAGCAGGACGAGTCCGCTGCGGAGCGCCGCGTCAGGAGCGTGCTGCAATCGGGTGCCGCGCTCGAGAAGTTCGGAGCCATCATCGAGTTGCAAGGCGGTGATGCGCGCGTCATCGATCACTACGATCGTCTGCCGTCCGCGCCCGATCGACACGCGGTCACGGCGCCGGCGAGTGGATTCGTTTCCGCGATCGAGGCTGAAGCCGTGGGACGCGCCGCGGTCGCCCTTGGCGCCGGTCGAGGGAAGCTCGACGACGTAATCGATCCGGGCGTCGGAATAGAGGTGATGGCGCCGGTCGGCGCGGAGGTGCGCAGCGGCGACACCATTTTGATGGTGCATCACCGCGCGGGGCGAGGCCTCGACGAGGCGCTGCCGCTCCTCTCGGGCGCGGTTCGCATCGCTGCCGGGCCGCCGGCGCGACGCCCGATCGTCATCGCCAGAGTGGGACCTTCGAGCCGGGAGCATCGATGACACAAGTCGCAGCAGGAGACTCACTCCACGTGCCGCCGCCACGCGCGCCGTACGACGCACGTGACATGGCGGTGATTGGCGGCGCCCTCGCCGTCGCCGCTGTCGTCGCGATGCTGGCGCGATTCGCGGTGCCGCGGCTTCAGCCGCTGTGTGGATTGGTCGTCATCATGACGATCGCCTATGCGATCTCGACCAATCGGCGAGCCATCGATCGTCAAACCGTGGCCTGGGGACTGAGCCTCCAGATCCTCTTCGCGTTGCTGGTGTTGAAGACCACGATTGGACAGCGGGTGTTTCAGACGCTCGGGGGGCTGATCAACCGCTTGCTCGATTTTGCGTCTGTCGGATCCAGTATGGTCTTCGGCCCTCTGGGCGACAAGACCGTCTGGCCGCGGATCGTCACGAACGTGCTCGGCCCGGAAGGTGCGCAGTACAGCGTGTTGTTTGCCTTCCAGGTGCTGCCGACCATCATCTTCATCGCCGCGTTGTTTGCCGTGCTGTATTACTTCGGCATCATGCAGCTCGTGGTTCGCGCCTTCGCGATCGTGATGCGGCGGGTCATGCGGGCGTCCGGAGCCGAATCGCTCAACGTCGCCGCGAGCATTTTCATGGGACAGACCGAGGCCCCGCTGACGATTCGGCCCTACCTTCCACGAATGACCGAGTCGGAGCTGATGACGGTCATGACGTCGGGGATGGCGCATATCTCGGGCGGCATCATGGCGGCGTACATCCTCTTCGGCATCGAGGCACAGCATCTCTTGACGGCGGTCATCATGACTGCACCCGGCACGCTGATGATGTCGAAGATCTTCGTGCCCGAAACCGAGGTGCCGGAGACGACGGGCACGGTCACGCTGCAGGTCGAGCGGACGGACGTAAACGTGATCGACGCCGCAGGACGAGGCACCAGTGAGGGACTGCAGCTCGCCCTGAACGTCGGCGCGATGTTGATCTCGTTTCTCGCCCTGGTCGCGCTGGTGAACGCACTCCTCGGGCTCGTCGGCCTCAGCCTCCAGCAGATTTTCGGATGGGTGTTTGCCCCGGTCGCCTGGAGCATGGGCGTCCCGTGGCGCGACGCACCCTCGATCGGCAACCTCCTCGGCACGCGCATGGCCCTCAATGAATTCGTCGCCTACTCTCAACTGGGCCCGATGAAAGCCACGCTCGATCCGCGATCGTTCACGATCGCCACCTTCGCGCTTTGCGGCTTCGCGAATTTCAGCTCGATCGGCATCCAGATTGGGGGCATCGGTGCGCTCGCGCCGACGAGGCGGCACGATCTCGCCAGGTTGGGACTACGCGCGATGCTTGCGGGCACGCTCGCCAACTTCATCACCGCGACCATCGCCGGTTTTCTGTTATGACGGATCAGTACGCGGTCGCTCAACGCGCCGCTGACTTTGTTCGCGGGCGCGTGACAGAGCTCCCCTCGGTCGCCGTCGTGCTTGGCTCGGGCCTGGGGGATTTTGCCGATTCCCTGCGCGACGCGGTGACGATTCCCTACGGAGACATTCCGCAATGGCCGGCGTCCGCGGTGGTGGGTCACGCCGGAAAGCTCGTCATCGGCAGCGTCGCGGGACGCCGCGTGGCCGCGCTGTCAGGCCGCGCGCATTTTTACGAGGGACATCCCATGGCGGTCGCGACGTTCGCGACGCGCGTCATGGGTCTCCTCGGCGTACGGACCCTGGTGCTCACGAATGCCGCCGGTGGCATCAACCTCAGTTTCAAACCCGGGACGCTGATGGTGATCGACGATCACATCAATCTCATGGGAACGAACCCGCTCGTCGGCAGCAACGACGATCGGTTTGGCCCCCGGTTCCCGGACATGACCGAGGCGTATTCCAAACGTTTGCGGCAGATCGCGGACGAAGCCGCCCGCTCGCGCCACGTCGCAGTGGCGCACGGTGTATACGTCGCCGTGCACGGGCCGAGCTATGAAACACCGGCGGAGATTCGTTACCTGCGTACGATAGGCGCGGATGCCGTCGGGATGTCAACCGTCCCGGAGGCAATCGTCGCCAATCACATGGGGATCGACGTGCTCGGGATTTCCTGTATCACGAACCCCGCAGCCGGGGTGCTGCCTCAACCGCTCGTGCACGACGAGGTGATGGCTGTCGCGCGGCGTGTTCGCGGAGAATTCTCGGCGCTGCTGGAGGCGATACTTGAGCGGCTCTGATCGAACGAACAGCATTCCCAACAGCAAAGGCGACCGCCGAAAGCCGGGCGAACGCCGCGCTCGCGTGACAACGTCTCCTGACGGCGAGCGTCGACGCGGCTCGGATCGTCGCGATGAGACCTCATGGCAGGCGGTATCGATTGAGGCCGGTTCCCCCGCGTCGGAGTCCGATCGCGCGCTCCTGTCGGCGGCCATCGATGCGAGGACCCGCGCGCAGGCGCACTACTCGAGCTTCAAGGTTGGCGCCGCACTCGAAACTGCCGACGGGCACGTCATTGGCGGCTGCAACATCGAAAATGCCACCTACGGGTTGACGCTGTGCGCCGAGCGCGTCGCCCTCGTCAAGGCGCTCTCCGACGGCCACTCGATCTTCACCCGCATTGCCGTCGTCGCGGACACCGAGGCGCCGACTCCGCCGTGCGGGCCCTGTCGGCAGTTGCTCTGGGAGTATTGCGGCGACATCGATATCATTCTAGGAAACCTGAACGGGCCTACCGGCCGGCTCAGGTTGTCGGCACTTTTGCCGATGCCGTTCGATCGGCGACTCTTGGAATAGACACATGCTTCCGACAATCGATTGGCAGGGCGACACGATCGTGATGGTCGATCAGCGCAAGCTGCCGGGACAGGAAATCTACGTGCGCTGCCGCAGCGCCCAGGAGGTGGCGCGCGCCATCCGGACGATGGTGATCCGCGGTGCGCCGGCGATCGGCGTGGCGGCGGCAATGGGGCTCGCGCTAGGCATGCGGCGCAGCACTGCGAAGGGTACGCGCCAGTTCGCGGTGGAGTTTCAGAAGATCTGCGACATGATGGCGGCAACCAGGCCCACCGCTGTCAACCTCTTCTGGGCGATCGATCGCATGAAGACGACGTTTGCCGATGCGGCGCAGGCGGGGGCCTCCGCCGACGAGATCGCCGATCGTCTCGAGCGGGAGGCGCGCGCGATTCATGACGAAGACGTCGCCAACTGCCGGCTGATGGGTGGCGTCGGCGCCGAGGTCGTGCCCGACGGCGGGCGTGTCCTGACCCATTGCAACGCCGGCGCACTGGCCACCGCGGGCTACGGCTCTGCTCTTGGCGTCATCCGCGCCGCGGTCGAGCAGGGAAAGAAAGTTGCCGTGTTTGCCGACGAAACGCGCCCGTTCATGCAGGGGGCGCGCCTGACGGCGTGGGAGTTGATTCGCGACGGGATCAGCACGACCGTCATCACCGAGAGCATGGCCGGCCCGCTCATGCGCGCCGGGGAAATCGATCTGGTCGTCGTCGGTGCCGACCGCATTGCCGCCAACGGTGACACCGCCAACAAGATCGGCACCTACACCGTTGCCGTCCTGGCGCACGAACACCGCATTCCGTTCTACGTCGCGGCACCGGTGTCGACGATTGACCTCGCGACGCCGGATGGTGAGGCGATTCCAATCGAGGAGCGCGATCAGCGTGAGGTGACCCATCTCGGTTCGTCGCGGCTCACGCCCGTCGGCGCCAAGATCCGCAACCCGGCGTTCGACGTGACGCCGCACCGCTATATCACCGGCATCATCACCGAACGCGGCATCTTCACCGCTCCGTACACCGAGTCTTTGAAGAAGGCGCTCGAAACGACGACGTCCACCAGCACCCGATGAACCTGCTGGCCATCGAGACTTCCTGCGACGAGACGGCGGCCGCTGTCATCTCGGAAACCGGCGACGCGGCATCGCCGTGGCGCATCCGCTCCAACGTCGTCGCCTCACAGGCGGCTATCCATCGCGAGTGGGGCGGCGTGGTTCCCGAGCTGGCGTCCCGCCAGCACATCCGAGACATTTGCGGGGTGTACGAGGCGGCCCTGACGCAGGCGTCGGTGACTCTCGACGAGATTGGCGCGGTCGCCGTCACGCAGGGCCCTGGCCTCGTCGGTTCGTTGCTCGTCGGCGTGGCATTCGGCAAGGCTCTCGCCTGGTCGCGCGGCATCCCGGTCGTGCCGGTCCACCATCTCGCCGGCCACATCGAATCGCTCACGCTCGCGCATGGCGAGCTCCCGCTTCCCTCCGCCGTGCTCGTCGTCTCCGGTGGCCACACCAGCCTGTATTTCATCGATCGGCCAGGACACTACCGGCTCATCGGAAGAACGCGAGACGATGCGGCGGGTGAGGCATACGACAAGGTGGCGAAGCTGCTCGGGCTGGGCTATCCGGGCGGGCCGGCGATCGACCGCGTCGCGCGAACGGGAAACGATCGAGCATTTGATTTTCCTGCGGCGCGTCTGACGCATGCTGACCGCAACGCACCCCGCGCCACAGCAGAAGATATTCTGCCTGCGGACATCGCCCGGCGCGTGGACTTCAGTTTCAGCGGATTGAAGACGGCCGTGCTGCGCCTGGTGCGAGCGCGAACGGGAACCAACCCCGACATCCGGGCGGTAAAAGCCGCGGTGTCCGATGACGCGGGATCACGGCTGCCGGCATCTGACATCGCTGACATTGCTGCCAGTTTTCAGCGGATCGTCGTCGAGGCGCTGCTCGATCGGACGTTCGAAGCGGCGCGATGGCTGAACGCGCGCAGTATCGGGATTTCCGGCGGCGTCTCGGCCAACAGCCGGTTGCGCGCCGAGGCCGAAGCTCGCGGCGTCAAACATGGAATTCCGGTGTTCATTCCGCCGCTTGCGCTCTCCACTGACAACGCCGCGATGATAGGCGCGGCGGGACTACGGAAGCTGAGAAGCGTCGGCCCCGGCGAACTGGATTTCAATGCGATGGCGGCGTTGCCGCTTGAATGAAGCTGTCAGCCGTCAGCGGGATGGAAAGTCAAAACTGAGAACCGAGAGTGAAGACATTCACCGACTATCTCTGGTTCAATACCAAGTCTCGGCAGGAGTTCGTCCGCATCACCGACGAGGTCGCGACAATCGTGAAGAAGAGCGGCGTCGCGGATGGCATCGCGCTCGTATCCGCGATGCATATCACCTCGGGTGTATATGTCAATGATTGGGAGGACGGACTGATCGAAGACTTCCAAGTCTGGCTCGAGAAGCTCGCACCTGCGGGGCTGCCGTATAAACACCATCAGACGGGGGAGGACAATGCGGACGCGCATCTCAAGCGCACTATCATGGGGCACCAGGTGATCGTGCCGATCACCGGCGGCAAGCTCGATCTCGGGCCGTGGGAGCAGATCTTTTACGCCGAGTTCGATGGCCGTCGCAAGAAGCGGGTCGTCGTGAAGGTGATCGGAGAGTGATCGCGGGTTGGTTTCTGGCTACCGGCTCCTACTTTCTAGGTTGCGAACGGGAAATCAACACGACGGAGCGGTCTGCGAGAACCTGACGGCCAAGGGCCAACAGCCAAAAACATGAACCTATCACGCGATTCCGCCTACGCACTCATGACCGAATATACACAGAGCGAGAGCCTGCGGAAGCACATGCTCGCCGTTGAGGCGTCGGTGCGCGGATACGCCCGGCTCTGGGGCGAGCCGGAAGAGGATTGGGCCGTTGTCGCGCTGCTGCACGACTTCGACTACGAGCGTTGGCCGGATCAAGAGAACCATCCGTTTCGTGGCGTCGAGATTCTCAAGGCGCAGGGCTATCCCGAGTGGGTCACGCGCGCGATCCTGTCGCACGCGGAATACTCAGGCGTACCGCGGGAATCACGCCTCGAGCATGCCCTGTATGCGTGCGACGAAATGTCGGGCTTCGTGACCGCCTGCTCGCTGGTCCGTCCATCGAAGAGCGTTCTCGACCTCGAGGCGTCGTCGGTCATGAAGCGAATGAAGGACAAGGCGTTCGCGCGCGCGGTGAGCCGGGACGATCTGCGAAAAGGGGCGGAAGAAATCAACCTGCCGATCGATCAGCACATCGGAAACGTCATTACATTTATGCGAGAGCGTGCGGACGTGCTCGGCTTGCGCGGAACGCTCTGAATCCACGGACCGTATAGGCTAAAACTTGGACACGAGTCAGGTCATCGCCACCCGGGAGCGAACGGCAACGTCGGCCGGCGAGGCCGTCGTCCACCTCGATGGCGTCACCGTGATCTACGGTGCCAATCGTGCGTTGCAGGAGGTCACGGCGCGGTTCAATACTGGGGCCGTCGGATTGCTGGGTCCCAACGGCGCCGGCAAGAGCACGCTGCTCAAGGCACTCCTCGGCTTCGTCAAGCCCGCCAACGGTCGTATGACCGTCCTTGGGCTGGATGTTGCGCACCGGCCGCTCGAAATCCGTGCGCGCATTGGATACATGCCGGAGAGCGACGCCCACATCCCCGGCATGAACGCGGTTTCCTTCGTCGCGTACTGCGGGCAGCTCGCGGGGTTGCCAGCCGTCGACGCGATGCAGCGAGCCCACGAAGTGCTCTACTATGTCGGCCTCGGCGAGGCGCGCTATCGCAACGTCGAGACCTATTCGACCGGCATGAAGCAGCGCATCAAGCTGGCGCAGGCGCTCGTTCATGACCCCGACCTCCTGTTCCTCGACGAACCAACCAACGGCATGGATCCGAAAGGCCGAGACGAAATGCTCGAGCTCATTCGGGATCTCGGTCACAACAAGAACGTCAACTTGATCCTGTCGTCGCATCTGCTCCCCGACGTCGAGTACACGTGCGACGACGTGATCGTGATGGATAAGGGCCAGGTAGCGGCGCAGGGGCCGATCGCGCAGCTGAAGGGGCCGGCGGGCCGCGTTTTCGAGTTGAGAATCAAGGGCGATCTCCCGGCGTTCGTCGAGGTGCTGCGCGAGGCTGGCATGGAGTGCACATCCACCGAGGACGACGTGATGCGCGTCTTCGTGCCCGACGGCGCGTCACGTGGCGTCGAGGCCGGGCGATCGGGCAACGATCAATCGGCGCTGTTCGCGCTGGCCGCCCGTCACGGTGTCCAGGTCCGACATCTTCGGCCGAGCATCCCGACGCTCGAAGATGTCTTCGCGAAAGCGTTAGGCGAGCAGTAAGCACGCATGCCGATACACGATCAAAGTTACCGGCGCTATCGCGGCGGCAAGGCCATGCCGGGGCAGGCGTGGACAGTGATCGCTCGCGCCGGGATCATGAACATGATCCGCAAGCGCGCCTTCCTCGGGCTGCTGCTGTTCGCGTGGATGCCGTTTCTCGTGCGCGCCGTGCAGATCTACGTGACCGCCAACTATCCCCAGGTCGCGATGTTCGCGCCGACCGCGGAAACCTTCCGCCAGTTCCTGGAGCAGCAGGACTTCTTCGTGTTCGTCATGACGATCTACGCCGGCGCCGGGTTGATCGCCAACGATCGCCGCGCGAACGCGCTGCAGATTTACCTGTCGAAGCCGCTGATGCGAACGGAATATATCTTCGGTAAGGCAGCGATCCTGTTTGCGTTTCTGCTGTTCGTCACGCTCGTTCCCGCGCTGCTTCTGCTGCTGCTCCAGGTGCTGTTCGCGGGAAGCTTCGCCTTTCTGAAGAAGAATCTGTTCCTCTTCCCGGCGATTACCGTCGCGGCGCTGCTGCAGGTGATTCTGTCCACGTTCACGATGCTCGCGCTGTCGTCGCTGTCGAAGAGTGCGCGGTATGTCGGCATTCTCTACGCCGGCATCCTTTTCTTCAGCGCCGCCATGTATGGCGCCATGCTGGCAATCACGGGGAGCACGCGGCTGTCGTGGTTGTCGCTCGGCGCCAACCTGACGCAGGTCGTTGACGTCATTTTTCGCCTGAAGCCGCGCTACGCGACACCATGGCCGGTGTCGCTCATCGTCATCCTCGGCCTCGTCGCGCTCTCTGTTTCCATTCTCGAGCGACGCGTGCGCGGCGTCGAGGTGGTCACATGAGCGCGCCTATCGTCCAGGCCGACCACGTCTCGAAGTGGTACGGTCAGGTGATCGGCCTGAACGACGTGAGCGTCGAGGTGCCTGCCGGCATCACCGGCCTGCTCGGCCCGAATGGCGCGGGCAAATCGACGTTCATGAAGCTGATTACGGGACAGCTGAGGCCGAGCAAAGGCGCCGTGAAGGTGCTCGGGGAGCCGATCTGGCGGAACCCGCATCTCTATTTTCAGATCGGCTTTTGCCCGGAGCAGGACGCCTTCTACGACCGCATGACCGGCCTCGAATGGGTCACCGCGCTCGTGCGGCTCAACGGGCTCGACGAGAAGGCAGCGGATGAGGCCGCACGTCGTGCGCTGACTGCGGTTGACCTCATGGACGCGGCTGACAAGAAGATCGGCGCCTACAGCAAGGGCATGCGGCAGCGCGTCAAGCTCGCGCAAGCGATCGTGCACGATCCATCGCTGCTGATCCTCGACGAGCCGTTGTCGGGCATGGATCCGCTGGCGCGTCGTCGCACTATCCGGCTCATTCGCGACTGGGCTCGCGCCGGCAAGAGCGTCATCGTGTCCAGCCACATCCTCCATGAAATCGAATCGATGACCGGCAACATTCTCCTCATCAACAACGGCCGAATCCTCGCTGAAGGGGACGTCCACTCGATCCGCGAGCTCATCGACGAACATCCGCACACGGTGTACGTGCGCGCCGAAAATCCTCGCGGGCTCGCGCGCGACTTTCTCGAGCGGGCGGACGTCCGCAGCATGAGATTCGAAGATGGCTCGGTGACGATCGAGACAGGGAAGCCCGACGCCTTCTATGCACGATTGACCGAACTGGCGGCGAGTGGCGAGTACGGATCGATCGAGGAGGTCACCTCGCCTGACGACAATCTGCAGGCGGTGTTTCAGTATCTGGTGAAGTGAGAGGGGTTTTGGGTTTCGGGTTCTTCGTTCTCCGTTGTTCGTTTTTGGTTGGAGCGGCAGAAATCGCCAAATGACATCATCCATGGTCGATAGTCAGCCTGCACGTCCTATCCCTTCGGCGCCAGGATTCCTGGCTTCGGGCCTGCGGATCTTCGATCTGTCGCTCGGCGAGATGTTGTGGTCAAAGCGGACGATCTTCATGCTGCTGGTCGTCGGCGCGCCTGTCCTCATCGCCTGTCTGCTCCGCGTCGTCGTTGCGCTTGGCGCTCCGATTCTCGAGGGAGGACAGCGTGGAGGATCTGAAATCCGCATGACTGGGCCTGCCATCTTCGGATTGATGATCTGGGTCTTCTACCTTCGCTTTACCGTGCCGATCCTGGGTGTGTTCTATGGCACCTCGCTGATGGCAGACGAGGTGGAAGACAAGACGATCACCTACTTGTTCACGCGTCCGATCCGACGGGGCGCCGTTCTGTTCGGCAAGTACCTCGCCTATCTCGGGTGCACCATTTTCGTCGTGCTTCCATCAGTGATGCTCGTCTACCTGCTCGTCGTTCCGTTACGAGGCAGCCTGGGTGGTTCGTTTATTGACCTGCTGAAGGATTTGTCGCTTCTGGCGCTCGGTCTCGCCGTCTACGGCGCGGTGTTCGCCTTTGTCGGCGCGAAGTTCAAGAGACCGTTACTGGTTGGGCTGATATTCATATTTGGCTGGGAACAGGCCGCACTTGCGTTTCCCGGCTATCTGAAACACTTCACTGTCGCGTACTACCTGCAGGGGCTTGTCCCCCACGCCATGCCCAATGACAGCACGCTCAGCCTCATCCAGGGGATTTTCCGGGAGAGTCCCACACTGGCGTCCAGTCTCTTCTGGCTCGCCGCCATCCTGGTGATTTTCGTGGGGTTGGCGGCGTGGATTGTCGAACGTCGAGAATACGTTTTGGAGCAGTAAGTTACAGCCATTTTCCCCGAAAAGGTGGCTGGCACCTTTCCCGGAAAGGTGCCAGCCACCTTTTACTGGGTTCGAACCCGTAACTCACAATGGGTGAGCTATTTTGGAACTTTTTACCCAGTCGATCTGTATAATTCTTTCAGAGGGCCATGCGCATGACAAAGAGAACCAGATATTTTCTGGCGGCTTCCGGGGCAGTTCTCGCTGCCGGCCTCGGGACCGGTCTTGTTGCCTACTACACCGGCGGATTCCAGCCCGTTTCCGCTTCAGCCGTTTCCAATGAGCTCCGCTACGTGCCCGCCGACGCCACCGTCGTCGCTTACGCCGATGTCCGGGCCATCATGGACTCGGACCTCCGTGCGCGACTGAAGGAAGCGCTCCCGATGCACGAGCAGGGGCAGCAGGAATTCCAAGCGCAGACCGGCATCGATATCGAGCGGGACATCGATTATGTCGTGGCCTCGCTTGCCGCCGCAGGTGCCAGCAAGCCGGCGCCCCTCGTAGTCGCCCGTGGCCGCTTCAACGACACGCAGCTCGAAGGGCTCATCCGTGAGCACGGCGGGACGGTTGAAGAGTACAAGGGAAAGCGCCTGATTAGCGCCCCCACTGGCGAGCACAGCGGCGCCCCGATCGAGGCCGGAAGCGTGACCCTCGCGTTCCTCGAGCCGGGCCTTCTCGCCATCGGCGAATCCAACGCCGTCAAGACGTCGATCGACGCTCAGCTCGCCGCGCACAGCATCACCAGCAACAACGAAATGATGGAACTGGTTGCCGACATCAGCAGCGGCAACAACGCGTGGGCCGTCGGACGGTTCGACGTGCTCGCTTCGCAGGCCAGGCTTCCGCAGGAAGTCGCGTCGCGCCTTCCTCAGATCAAGTGGTTCGCAGCCGCCGGGCACGTCAACGGTGGCTTGTCCGGTCAGCTTCGCGCGGAAGCTCGCGACGATCAGTCGGCCGAGAATCTCCGTGACGTCGTGCGCGGCTTCCTCGGCCTCGCCCGCATGCAGGCGCAAGCCGATCCGCGTTCCGCCGCGCTCGTCGAATCGCTCCAGCTTTCAGGAACCGGCAAGACCGTCGCCCTCTCGTTCACGGTTCCGGCCGAGGTGCTGCAGATGATTCCGAAGGCCCACATGGACGCCGAGAAAGAGCTCGTGAAGTAGACGTCTCCTCTCGGAGCGTCTTTTACATAGAAGCCCGCGAGCGATCGCGGGCTTTTCATTTTGACGCGGTGCCAAGGCGCCACGGTTTGCAATCCGGACCGCGGGCCGCGGATCGCATTACACTGTCCCCCGTGAGCGAGTACGTCTTCTTCTACGGCACGCTAATGGCCGGCTTTGACCGCCGGCGTCGCGCCGGCATGGACGATAAACTGCGTTTTATTGGCCGCGGCTGGATCCACGCGTCGTTGTTTGACCTCGGCCTGTATCCTGCAGCGGTACCCTCACCCGATGGGTGCGTGTGGGGAGAACTCTACGAATTGTCGGAATCCGAAACGGTGCTTGCGGCCCTCGATGAAATCGAAGGCTACAGACCAGGCGATCCTGACCATAGTCTATACGTCCGATCCCAGGTCCCTGTGACCCTTCCTGACGGAGGGGACCATTCGGCATGGGTGTACTTTTACAACGCCCCGTTGGGTCAGGCCGAGCAGATTGAGTCGGGGGATTATCTTCGGCATGTGAAGGTCCGATAAGTATCAGAGTGCCGCCGAGCGACCTCACTCGATGACCAACACTCGCGACAGCGAACGCGTTCCCACACCTGGTCGGGTGACCGGCGAAGTCACGGTGTACGAACCGATGACGATCCTGGATCTGAGCGATCGCGGCGCCCAGGTCGAAACGAGATTCCCGCTGCATCTCGATTCGCTCCACGAGTTCCGGCTGTCACTGGGAGAACGAACGGTCGTCGTCAAGGGTCGCATTGCTCATTGCCAAATCGGCGAGCTGCAGGAAGGCGGTACGATCCTCTATCGCACAGGGATCGAATTCATCGAGCCCACCGAGCACGCGCTTGCCGCCATCCACGCCTTCGTCGAGGCGCTGAAGTTTGCCGCCTCCGCTCCGCCAGCGATCGTTGAAGCTGAAATAGCCGAAGAGTAGGAAATCAGCTACCAGCTAGAATCTTGGGCACCCGTCACTTTTCTGACGGCGCGCGGGGGCCCACCGCCGCTCGCTCTCGCTCGGCGACCTTGCGCGTCGCTCTGGCCGCAGGCGGCCTGGTTGCGCGCCATATCCATTCTCGACGTCAGCCCACCACGGCCACGTGCTGGGCTATCTGTGTCGGATCCCGTATCCCGCTCAACGGATCCCGGTACAATCACTGTCATGTCCTCGACTTCCACCGTCACTACCTTCAACAACTTCATCGACGGCCGCTGGATACCCTCGACGTCGGGTGAGACGTTCGAGAACCGCAATCCGGCAAATGCCGACGATCTGATCGGCGTCTTTCAGAAATCGACGCGGCGCGACGTCGAAGCGGCCCTCGACGCGGCGACGCGTGCCTATGCCAGCTGGCGACTCGTGCCCGCCCCCGTCCGTGCCGAGATGCTGTTCAAGGCCGCGCAGCTCATCGTCGAGCGCAAGGAACAGTTTGCGCGCGACATGACGCGCGAGATGGGCAAGGTGCTGAACGAAACGCGCGGCGACGTTCAGGAGGCCATCGACATGACCTTCTACATTGCCGGCGAAGGGCGACGGATGTTCGGGCAGACAGTCCCGTCCGAGTTGAGAAACAAGTTCGCGATGTCGGTGCGCCAGCCGCTCGGTGTCTGCTCGATCATCACGCCGTGGAATTTTCCGATGGCGATCCCGTCGTGGAAGATCATCCCGGCGCTCGTCTGTGGGAACACCGTCGTGTTCAAGCCGGCGTCGCAGACGCCGTTGTCGGCGCTCAATTTCGTGAAGGTGCTGGAAGATGCCGGCATACCGAAAGGGGTCGTCAACATGGTCACCGGCGATGGCGACGAGGTCGGCACGCCGCTGACGACGCACGGTGAGGTGCGGGTCGTGTCGTTCACAGGCTCGACGCACGTCGGGCGGATTGTGAATCAGGCGTCGGCGCCAGGATTCAAGAAGGTCCATCTCGAGATGGGCGGGAAGAACGTCATCATGATCATGGATGACGCGAACCTGGAGCTCGCGGTGGACGGGTGCCTGTGGGGTGGATTCGGAACGACCGGGCAGCGCTGCACGGCGGCCAGCCGTGTGGTCGTGCACGAGAAGGTCTACACAGCGTTCGTCGAGCAGTTCGTGGCGCGCGCGAAGTCGCTGATCGTCGGTGACGGCCTCAAAGATGAAACACAGATGGGCCCGTCGATCAGCGAGTCGCAGCTCGCGACGGTCATGTCCTACGTGCAGATCGGTCTCGACGAAGGTGCGACGCTCGAGTGTGGCGGACACCGTCTCAGTGGCGGCGGATATTCCAAAGGGCATTTCCACGAGCCCACCGTCTTCACGAACGTGGCGCCGACGATGAGGATTGCCCGCGAAGAAATCTTCGGACCTGTCGTGTCGGTCATTCGATGCCGGTCGCTCGAAGAGGCGATCGACATCGGCAACAGCGTGGAGTACGGACTGTCTGCATCCATCTACACGCAGGACATCAATCGGGCGTTCATGGCCATGCGCGATCTGTACACCGGGATCTTCTACGTCAACGCGCCGACTATTGGCGCCGAAGTGCACCTGCCGTTTGGCGGGACGAAGAACACCGGCAATGGACATCGCGAGGCTGGCACCGCCGCGCTCGACGTCTTCTCGGAGTGGAAGTCCATCTACATCGACTTCAGTGGGAAGCTCCAACGGGCGCAGATTGACGTGGAGCATTCATAAGTCTTTGGCTGCTGGCTGCTGGCTGCTGGCTGCTGGCTCCTGGCTGCTGGCTCCTCGCTGACTCCTGGCTGCTGGCTGCCGGCTGATGGCTGATGGCTGTTGCGCTGTTGGCTGCTGGCTGTTGGCTGCTGGCTGCTGGCTGTTGGCTGCTGGTTCCTGGCTCCCTTCACTCCTGCCTCCTGTCTCCTGGGTGCTGGCTCCTCCTGACGGTGGGCTGTGCTGCTGGCAGGATCGGATGATCTTTGCCAGAAGAAGCCAGAAGCCCGCCGCCAGAACCCAGCCGCCAAGAGGCAGCAGCGAGATATGTTAAAGTTTCCTGCCCCCTAAATTCAGGACCCGTTTGGTGTATCTCTCCCTCGGCGTCGGTTACATCCTGGTCTACGCCGCAATCGGCTGGCTGCTCCGGGGTCAACCCTTCGCGCTTTCGGTTTTTGGTGACATCGGCCTGCTGATCCCGCCGGTGGCGGTGTGCACGGTCATCCTGCGTCGTCGTCACGCCTGGCGTGGCTGTCAGCGCCTGTTCTGGGACACTGTGGCCATCGGCATCGGCCTGTGGATCGTTGGTCATCTCGGTTGGACCTTTGAAGATCTTTTCCTGAAGCGTCAGAGCTGGCTGCAGTGGCACACGGTGTTCAGCCTCTGTGGCGGCATATGCCCGCTCATCGCGTTGTTTGCCCGGCCCCATCGAGGCGTCCGCGCGGAAGCGGTGGGTGCCGTCAGCCTCGTGCTCGCCAGTTATGGGCTGCTGACGGTGTTCATCTACACGTATTTCATCCTCATTCCCGGACTGACTCCGGGCGGCCGCGACGAGCGTGCCGCTCTGCTGACGCTGATCCAGTTGAACCGCGCGCTGCTCTTCGCCGGCTGCTTCGCCGCGATGATCCTCGCGCGCCGGACCGCCTGGTTCATGGCGTTTCGCTGGATGGCGATTGCGACCGGCGTCGGCTTTTTTCTGCGGATACTCACCAGCCTGGCGATCATTCGCGGCTCGTATCAGAGCGGAACGGTCTACGACCTCGCGTGGATCGTCCCGTTTCTCTGCTATGCGGGGGCTGCCTTGGCGGCGCCCGATTCACCGGCGGAGTCCGACATGGTGGAAGCGCCGGTGCCGCCCAAGCACGCACTCGTCTCCATCGTGCCGGTTTTTCTGATACCGCTCGTCGGCTACGGAACGCTGTACTTGCAGCCACTCGGCGGGACGAACGACTCATTCCGCGCGCTGCTCACCAGCGTCATGACGGTAGCCGGGCTCGGATTGCTCTCGCTGCGATTGGCGGCGCAGGGCGGTGAACTGCAGCGGGCCGGCGCGCGCATGCGTCTGCTGGCGGCGGCGACGGAGCAGACGGCCGATCTGATCCTGATTACCCGCGCCGACGGTGCAATCGAGCACGCGAACGACGCGTTCGTCCGTGCCCTCGGGTATTCGCGCGACGAGCTCACGAAGCTGTCATTCGCGGAATTGATGGACCAGGAATTCAGGTCCATCGATCGGGAGATCAGTGCCGCGGTCCGAGCACACGGCATCTGGCGCGGCACGTTGACACGTCGCCGCCACGATGGGACCACGTTTCCCGCATCATGCACCGTCGTGGGACTCCGCGACCCGGGGGGCGCGATCATCCACTACGTCGGTGTCGAGCGCGATACGACAGACGAGTTGCGCCTTCGCGATCAGCTGGTGCACAGCGAACGGTTGTCGGCAATCGGCGAGCTCGTCGCCGGCGTCGCGCACGAGATCAACAACCCGTTGCAGACCATCGTCGGATCCGTCGAGCTGATGATGGACGAGGCATCGTCGCCCGTCTTGCGGCGCGATCTCGAGACGGTCCGGCGCGAAGCGGCGCGGGCCGGCCAAATTGTCCGCAACCTGCTGGCGTTCGTCCGCCGAAGCGCGCCCGATCGCGTGCCGATCGACCTGAACGACGTGCTTCGGGCCGTGCTGCGATTGCGCGAATTCTACTTGCAGCAGCGCAACATTGCCGTCGAGGCCGAGCTCCATCCGTCGGCTTTGCCTGCGCTCGCCAATCGTGAAGAGATTCAGCAGATCATTCTCAATCTGCTGCTGAATGCCGAACAGGCGATGCAGTTGTCCGGCATCGGCCGCCGGATCGTTGTCCGCAGCTACAGCTCCGAGCGTCAGCAGGTGATCGAGGTGGCAGATGATGGGCCCGGGATCGGGCCCGAGATCCGTGGGCGCATTTTCGAGCCGTTCTTCACGACGAAAGATGTTGGGCAGGGCACGGGATTGGGGCTCTCGATCTCTCACGGCATTGCCGCATCTCACGGCGGTTCGCTCGAGCTGTGCGACGGCGCGATGTCGGGCGCCTGCTTCCGGCTGACGCTTCCCGCGTTTGTCGAGAGTGGTCACGCGACCGTGCGATCGGCCTCTGGCGGCGGTGAGCCCGCGGCAGTTGCCTAGCTGTAACCCTCTCTGCCCGGTTATTTCTTTGCCGCCGCGATATCGTCCTTCAGTTTCGGGTTGACGCGGAACCCCGCTTTCTCCGCTGTCTTCACTTCGGTTTCTGCTTCGGTCGCGCGTCCCGTGACGAGATACACGACCGCCAGATTGCTGTGCGCTTCACCAAAGGCGGGCTTTGTCTCGACGGCTGCCTTGTATTCCCTTTCCGCATTCGCGAGATCGTTCAAGCGGAAATAGGCGCTCCCGATTGCCATTGAGAGACCCGCAGGGACCGGGGGAGGCGGGGTGTTGCTCCGACGACTCTTCCGGCTCTCGAGCTGTTGAATCTGCTCACGGACTTGGTCGATGGTTTGTTGAGCGACAGGACTTTGTGCCGCGAGCCGCGTCATGTTGCGTTCGTTGTCCTTGAGCGCTTGGATTTGATCGCGTAGCCGGCGATCGGATTCCGTGCCCGCGAGCATTTCCGCAGCGGTGGCTTTCTTGAAGGCTTCACGCGACTCGAGGTACGCCTTCAGCGCGTCCGGATACCGCTTCGTCGCCATGTAAACCTGCCCGAGGCCATAAAACGCGGCGTCATACAGGGGGTCGATCGCGACCGCCGCCTTGAATTCGGTCTCCGCCACGTCGTACTTTTCGCCAAGCAGCGACTCCATGCCGCGCCTGAAGTGCTGCGAGGCTGCGTGCTGATCGCGTTCGGTCAGTTGCGATGCGGAGATCGTGAGCGTATCGACGACGGCAATCAGCACAAGCAGCAACAACCGCTTCACGATGGTCGGCATCATTGAACCCTCCCGCGAAGGTAATCCCGGACCTTGGGTTGATTTGGATCCAGCTGCAATGATTTCTGAAAGCTTGCTCGCGCTGCGGCGGCATTCCCCGCGCAGAGTTGCGCCAACCCGAGCGACGCAAACACTGCGGCGTTTTCCGGTGTCAGGCGCGCTGCCTGATTGAAATCGTCGACCGCGCCCGCACACTCGCCGCGCTCGACGCGGTAGCGGCCTCTGAACAGCCAGACCTCGGGATCGTCCGGCTTCGCCGCCGCGGCCTGGTTCAGCAGGGCCACGCTGCGATCGATCTGACCATTGCGTTGATAGCCGATGGCGCGGCCGATGAGAAATTTTGTGCCTTCGGGCAGACCATTGGCAAACGCGCGGACCAGCAGCGCATCGGACTTGTCAATCGACTCACGTCGCGCCCACAAGAGATCGCTCAAATTCCAGAGTGCCGAGGCCAGATTCGGATCAACCGAGATCGCCGTGTCGAACGCCTCGATGGCTTCCTTCTGCTTGCCTTGCTGCTTCAACAGCAGCCCTTCATTATTCAAAGACCCGGCAGTGCGCGTACCGAACGCGCGCCCTTTGCCTTCCGTCGCGCCGATGTAACCGAGCGCACGTAGCTTCGCCACAGTGTCTTCGTCCACCGACGACGCCGCGTCACCGGGAGTACCCGTCGGTGGAGGCATCGGCGTATAGGCGGCACGGTAGTCGGCGGCAATCGCGCCCGTCGCCGGCGTCCCGGGCAGCGGCGGTCCGGCGACGCCTTCGCCAGGAGGCAGCCCGCTCAGTGCGAGCAGTGTGGCGCAGACTTGATCGACGCGAGCGGATCCGCTATGCCCGCTCGACCGCTCAATTCCGGGACCCCATAACAGGTAGATGCCGTTTTCCGCGTGCCATTTCGCCGCGGTCGTATTGGCCGCGCTCGACATCGATGTCGGCCGTCCGTCGCCCCAGAGAAACCCGTGATCGGACGCGAGCATCAGCACGCCGCCCGTGGACTGCGCGAGCGCGACGTACTTCGCGAGCATCTGATCGATCGACGCGAAGTACTTCTCGGGGACGTCCTTGTAGCGCTCGTAGTCTGCCTGCGGGATGGAGGGTTGCCGCGGCGGCGCGTACGGCGCGAAAACGTGACCGATGCTGTCTGTTCCCTGGAAGTAGAGAAGCAGGAGATCCGGCTTGTCGCGTGCGAACCAGTCGCGTCCGAGCTCGTCATACACGCGCGTTTCGACGAGGATTCGCCGCAAGGCGCTCACCGGGTGCGCGTACGGATCGGTCACCGCCGTCGCCTTCGTGTATTCCGCCTGATCGAGCCAGCGGAGGATCGACTTGACCTGACCGTATCCGATTCCCGATTGCACACGAGTCAGTCCGTCACGTGCCCATGATTCCATCGAAGAGGGGAACACGATGCCGGGCGGGGGTGCTGACTCGCTGAAGAGAAATGTGAACAGCCGGTCTGACACCATCAGGCCGTTGACCGATTCGGCCGGATATGTCGCCCAGAAGCCAAGCGCGCCGACTTTCTTCCCGCCCGCTGTGGCCATGTTCCAGATGGCGGGAACTTTCCGCTCGTCGCTGGTGATTGGCTCGCGCTGGTGACTGACGGGATTGACGCGCAAGAAATCGAGGATGCGATGATCCAGGGGATTCGTCCCCGTCATCATCGTCGTCCAGATCAACGGCGAGAGCGGCGGGTGGATGGTCTTGACTGTGCCGCTCGTGCCCTCGCTGACAAGCCTGGCGAGCGTCGGCATCACGCCGCGCGCCGTGTATTGGTCCAGCAGCGACCAGTCCGCGCCATCGAGGCCGATGAAAATGACTGGTTTGTTCGGCGTGGCCTTGGCCCTGATGTCGCTGACGGCAGCAGGGCTGGCGGGAGTGGCCGCCGGTTCGGCCGATCGCGAGCGGCAGCCGACCGCGAGGACGACACAACCGACAAGGAGTCTTATTGGAATTGCGCGCATGCGGGTGACGTAATCGATTGTGAAGTGTAGCGCAGCCTCGATCGGGGCTTCTCCATTCTGTGTTCGTCTGTTTTGTGGCTGATCGATCTGTGTTCTTCTGCGGCCAAAAAAAGAGGGCCCCGAAATCGGGGCCCTCGATCGCATCGAACCAACCGCGGCCCAAGTGCCGCCTTACAATCTAGAACTCGAACCGAACGCCAACACGAAGGCTGAACGGCTGGGTAAACCCAATCCCCTTCTTCAAGTAGTCGGGATTCGTCGCGGTCGCTCGCGGATTCGAAAGTGACCCCGCTGGCGTCAATGAGTTCCCCGTCGTGGCGATGCCGCCGTCTCCATTGCACAGCGCGCCGGGTATCCCGGCGCAATGGCCGTCCTCAATCAGGTTATACCGCTCATCCAGCTGTGTGATTGCCTGCCGGTTGAACAGGTTGAACATATCGGCCTGGAGCACCAGTCGTCTCGGGCCCGTCAGCCGAATTGGATAGCGTGCCTGGAGATCCATCTCCCAGTCCTTCGGACCGCGTCCGACCGATCCTCTCGGTACGAGGTAGTACTCCCAGTTGTTGTAGCCGAACGAATACCCGTAGGCATTCAACGGCAGGCCGGAGTAGAGGTGTGTTGACAACCCCAAATTGAGGCCGGTCAAACTCCCCTTCGAGAACTCGTAGCTGCCATCGAGCTTGAACTGGAAGACGCGATCGTTGCTCAACTTCCCGTCGGCATTCACGAGGAAGTCGGCGTAGTCGAACGCGGAATTGATGTTCGGATCGAGCTGGCCCGTAGACACCTGGAAGGTGCCGTCGTAGTTTCCTTCCAGCTTGCTGAACACTGCGCTCGCCAGGAACTGCCAGTTGTCGGCGAACCGCTTGCGAGCGTTCAACTCGAATGAGTCGTTCGTCCGCTTCGCCTTTGGTGCAGGCGCGGTGTGTTCGAAGTCGTAGAAGCCCATCTCGCTGCCGATGCCGCTTCCCGGATTCGCGATGCGGTACTCCCCCTCCGAGGGGATCAGGAAATCTTCGATAACGCGGCCGAGCTTCCGGTGGCCGTACTTTGCGCCGACGACCAGGTTGCGGCCGAGATCGTATTCGAAGCCGACGAGTGCCTCGTCGATGTACTGCCCTTTGAGGTCTGGATCGACTGGCGTGACGCTGCCGCCATTGAGTCCCTGCCGGACCGGAGCGTTGGGGTCTTGCAGGATATCCGCCGCGTTCGGGCTGAAGTTGTAGCAGAAGCACGACAGCTCACCGCCGAAAGACCGGATGTTGATGTCCATCGGGATGCTCTCGAAGAACCGGCCCCAATTTGCGTACAGCTTGCTCCGCGTGTTCCGTGCGACGTCCCACACGAAGCCGACCCGCGGCGCCCAGTTGTCCTTGAGGTTGAACGCGGACTCCTTGTCCCGATTGCGGACGTCCTGGCCTTCCCAACGAATGCCCGCGTTCACCGTCAACCCGGCGCCGGCTTTCCACGAGTCCTGCGCGTAGAACGACGTGTTGTACGTATCTGGTTCTGACGTGAGCGGGAGGGCAATCTGCCACGTCGCGCCATTGCTCCGATCGAATCCGGGCGCCCGATCGTTGATGTAGTACCGATGCCGGTAGTAAATCTGACCGGTGCTGGTGACCATCAGCTTGTAGATGCGCTGACCGGCCCCGCCGTTGTAGTTGTTGTTGACCGCCTGAACGTGCTCCCTGTCGAACCCCACTTTGACATCGTGTCCACCAAGGTAGTTCGACACGTCAGCCTTCCAGACGTCCCGGCTGAAGTCCTGATCCTGGAAGAACCCGAACCCGCCGGAGTTTGCAGTCGGCGTGACGGTGTTGTCGATCAGTTGCGGGATGTCACGTCCGGGCCCGTTGAACTTGTCGCTCTCACTGTGTCGAGCGAACATGCCGTTGACCAGGAAGCGGCTTCCAAACACGCCCGAGTACTTGCCGACATAGTCGGTGCCGCCGAAATCACGGACCCCTTTCCACGTGCTTTCGGGGCCGGCGATTGTGAAGATCGAGCCATCGCGCGTGGACGGATCGCCCATGATGGTTCCGTGCAGCGTCTGTCCGGCGGATAACCTGAACGTTCCCTTCACGGCAAACAGGTCACGATTGATCGTCGTCGGGATCTCGGAGTTGATGCCCGGGCTTCCGGGGGCCGCCAGCGCTCGAATCACCGTCGTGTTGCGATCCTCGTTCGAGCGGTTGTAGGCGCCGAAGAACCAGAGTCGGTCCGTCAAGATCGGGCCGCCCAGTTCGCCTCCGAAATCGTTTCGGCCGCTGACGTCCGTGACGGTGGTCGTCCACGCCGGACGCTCGTCGCGCGTGTTGTCGTTCGCCTGCAGGAATCCGCCTTCGGCAAAGGCGAAGCCTGATCCTTTGAACTGGTTGCTGCCGCTCTTGGTGACGACGTTGACGACACCGCCTGTCATCCGGCCGTATTCGGCCGGGAGACCGCCGGTTTTCACTTCCACTTCCTGAACGAAGTCGAAGTTGAGTGTCTTGCCACGTTCGCCTGCTTCAACGCCGGTCGTGTTGAGGCCGTCGATGATGTACTGGTTCTCGGCGCCAGTCGATCCGTACACGACGGTGCCGATCGTGTCTTCTGTCGTGCCGGGCGCAACACGGGCGACGGCATAGAAGTCGCGGCGCAACGGAATGCGGTTGAAGAGATCCGCGCCCGCATTCACGCCGGTTACCGTGGATGTCGTATCAATCGTCGAGCTCACGGCCGTAACGGTGACGGCTTCGGTGACGCCAGCCAGTTGCAGCGTGACAGGAACCGTCACGGTGCGATCGAGCCCGACGTCCACGTTCGTCTGCTCGAACGTCTTGAAGCTCGCGAGTTCGACCTTCACGGTGTAGCGTCCTGGCGGCAGGCTGAGGAATCGGTAATTGCCTTCCGAGTCCGACACCTGTGTCTGGGCGCCCTGAAGATTTGGACTGGTCACCGTCACGGTGGCTCCTGGGAGCGCAGCTCCCTGGGCGTCCAGAATCTGACCCATGATTCGCCCCGTCGTTTGCGCGACTGCAGCAGACGGAGTGAGTAGGAGAGCGGCTGCCAGAAGCAGGAACGCGCCCGTACTGCGTTTCAACATTGTCTGCATCCTCCCTGCGATGCCTAAGGGAAACCAGCTCAGCCGATCGGCTGTGGACTGCTGGGATGAATAGCGATACCAAGATCGATACCAATGACGTCGAACTTGCAGGTTCAGCACATTTAATGTGGATTCGACACTCTGAAGTGGATGTTCGTCACACCGATTCGAAAAATTGTGTTTTGAATTCAAACGAACCGATGTGCAGTTGGTACCTGCCGTCGTTATCGCGTGCTGGTAGCCGTGAAGATGGTGGTGAGATGTCCAAATCGTCTGACGAACGACACAATGATGAGGTTGATAAGATAGCAGTCCAATGCGTTGGTTCGGTCTGCCTCTGCTAGCCCTTCACCTCTGCCTGGCGCAGAGCGTGTCGGGCGATGCTGCAGCCGCCGTACGTGAATCGGCGACTCTTCCGGTTTCAGCGCGTTCGATGGCTGAAGCCCTCGGCCTCGGTACGCCTGAGCCATCGACGCTGCTGCTTCGTGTCGTGAATCTCGCCTACAACCGGCCGGAGCCGGAGGGACGGCGAACACGAGACGCGCTCGACCGTGTTTTTGCTGCGGCGGCGCCAACCGGCGATGTCGTGCCGCTTCCGTTGAGTGCCGACGTATGGCGCAGCGCGATTTTGCAGACGCCCGGGAGCCGTGGGGACCTCATCACCGCAATCGTCAGAGATCGGCGCGCCGCGCTTCTCTACGTCGGTTTGTCTGCTCTTGATGATGAGACGCTGACGTGGATTGGATCGAACCGCGACACGCTCGCGCATCTGCGGCAGGTACCGCAGATCTTCGCGTCGTTTGGCCGAAGCATTCACGTGCGGAACGCGCGGATCGTCGTTCCTGGAGGCGCCGACGCCGAATCGTTGTGGACAGCGATCGCAGGCGCGGGCCCGGGCACGCCGGCGGCGTTCATCGAGCGCGTTCTCGCCGGTGACGGGCGTCTCGCCTTTCTGTTCGACACCATCGCGCATCTTGACTCGGCACATCAGCGCTTTGCGCTCGGCTTGAATCTCGGACCAGCGGCGCAAGAGGGACGATTCCGTGCGCTTCTTGCGGCGTTCACCGCGGCGGCGCCGGAGTGGCGCATGGCAGATCGTGTGTTTCCAAAGCCGCCCATCGATGGCGCCGTTCTCCTGTCCACCGTTGAGGTCTTGCCGAACGGCAAACTCGCAACTCCCACCGCTCGAGGCCTGTGGGATCGCGTGTTTCGCGGCGATGAACTGAACGATGTGGGCTTCGCCCGTGTGTCGGTCGCCGAGGTGACGGCGATGTCGTCCGCCCTCAACATCGATGCTGCATGGCTGGCCGATCGCATTCTGCGCGTCCCGTATGCCGTCGGTCGGCGGCGGCTCGACGCGTTTCTTTTTGCGCAACGAGCGTTTTCAGCGACTCCTCCGGCAGCGTCTGCGGCGGTTGCAACGGCCCTGCGCGGCTATCTGTCGTTTCCGGCGCTGATGACATCACTCGAACGGAGCGGGCTCACGGACCCCGACGTTTTCGTCTGCGCCGCCGAACACGCTGCGCGGCTCAACACGATTGAGTCGCTGGCGGTCCGAAAATCGTCGATCGCGCAATTCCAGTCAGCAGCGGCGCTGATCGAACGTGCGCATCGAACCGCCGTGCTGAACGACCTGCGGTCCGCGGCGCTGATCCATTCGTTGTGCATGCTCGAGGTCTCGCCACGCACCGGCTACGGTCCACGTTTCTCGACTTGGCTGAGAGATGCGTTCCTCAAGGCATTGCCCTCCCAATCGTCCGCTGAGGAGACGATGCTGGCAGCGGTTGGCGGCGTCGGTGACGTGCAGCGCGCACGGCCGATCGTTACCTGGGAGGGCCGCCGCTATCGCGTGGACCCTGCCATCTCCGAGCTGGCGCGACTTCAACGCGTGCGGCAGCGCCAGGGCAGCCCGACACTGGACCAGGCGCTGGCAAGTGCTGCCGCCGCATCAGAGAACAACGACGGCGAGCCGCAGCTGGCTGACGCTCTTGTATCGATTGTGTACGCGATCTACCTCGGCGATCCCGACGGATCGGCCGTGACGTCCGGCAACGTCGCGTTACGTCATGATTTTGGTTTCGCCACGCCCCCCGCACGCGGTGCCGGCGACGCATGGCGCCCTCCTCTCGAGCGTTTCGACGGGAAAGCCGCCTGGCGGATTCGCGGTTCGGTACTGGGGCTCGAGGGCGCATTGGCCCGCTTGTCGTTACGACGGCTCGATCCGACGGCAATGCCTGGCGAACCGCGGATCGGGCCGCAAGATCGTCAGACGATCATGTTGACTGCAGGGTTGATGAATCCTTTTGCGCTATCCGAGGTAGGCAGGGACGGCATCGCGGCCGCATTGCGGAACGGCCGGGCGCGAGTGGCGACGCTGTCGCAGGACCCGACGAAAGCGGACGAGATAGCAGAGGCCGCAGGTTTCAGCGAGTGGCGGCGCCACGCGCTGGCGTGGGCGCTCACGGAGCATCGTGACGTCACCCCTCTCTTCTCGCTGCTCGACCTGTTCTGGCTTGGGTCACCCACGTCCCCCACCGCAGGCAATCGCCGTGAACTCGACGAGTGGGGAGCCGCGACGTTGCCGCTCAACGGGTGTCTCTGTTTGAGAATGCCCCAACGGAAGCCATGGGAAGACCTTCGGGGATACGCTTCCGCGGTCCTGGCCACGCAGGGAGCCGACATTCCCCTTCAGATCGCTGAGACCTTGTCGTCGCTCAATCTGCCGGCGGCGCTCGCGCCCGCGCTCGCCGGGTTCGTCACGCAGGACATCATCGACCACGCGCAGCTCGCTGATCCGGACGACTGGCAGGAGTTCAGCTGGGCGGTGCAGCGCCTTCCCCAGGAGCGGATGTTCGACTACATTGCTGCTTTGGCGTCGGGAGGGCCGTTGGTGGAAGACAGATAAAGGGATAAGGGACAAAAGATAAGGGACAAGGGATAAGGGACAAGGGATAAGGGACAAGGGACAAGGGACAAGGGATAAGGGATAAGGGATAAGGAAAGAGCGCCTGCGGCCCGAGTGAGGGGCCGGAGGGAAGCGCCGCGAAGCGGCGTCCCCGAGCGAGCGCGCGTGGGGGTGGGGCCCACGCGCAGTAAGTAAAGCTGACCGATTGTGCCCCGTGAGGAATAGCGGACTTTGGTCTCATCGCGATATCCACCCATCGTCGCCCTGATCGCAGTCGTGGCGATCGCCGCGTCTGCCCAGGAGACGCGGCTTCGCATCGTCTCGCCGACGGAAGGGACGTACCTCGTCGGCTCCGCGCGTCTGCACGCGACTGTCGAACCGGCATCGGCCGAGCGGGACGTCGAGAAGATGACGTTCTTCGTCGGCGCCACGCAAGTGTGCGAGGTGACGAAGTCGCCCTTCGAGTGCGAATGGGACGCGGGGGAGCGTGTTCAGGCAAGACAGGTCCGCGTCGTCGCGACCATGAAAGGCGGCAGCCGGCTCGTGCAGACCGTGACGACGAAGAAGCTCGAGTATGTCGAAAACGTGGATGTCGATGTCGTCCAGCTCACCGTCGTCGTGACCGACGATAAGGGACGCTTCGTCACCGGCTTGAAACAAAACGATTTCAAGGTGTCGGACGACGGTGTCGAGCAGAAGCTGTCGTCCTTTTCAGACGAGCACACGCCGCTCGAGCTGGTGACTGCGATCGATGTCAGCTCCAGCGTCAACGACGCGCTGCCGGGAATGAAGACCGCGGCGACGCGGTTCGTCAGCGCGCTCGAGCCATCGGACCAGGTCACGGTGCTCGGGTTCAACGACAACATCTTCACGTTGGCGAAGCGTTCGACGGATCAGGTCGTGCGCGAGCGTGCGATTGGGCGCCTCCGCGCGTGGGGAGGAACGGCGCTCTACGATGCCCTGATCCAGGGCATCGATCTGCTCGGACGCCAGCAAGGCCGCCGCGCCATCGTCCTGTTCACCGATGGCGACGACCAGTCGAGCCACGCGCCGATGGAGACCGCCATCGCCCAGGTCGAAGCCACCGACGCAATGATCTACCCGGTCGGGCAGGGCCGCGCGGTACACGAGAAGAACTTGCAGAAACTACTGGACCGCGTCGCGACGACGAGCGGCGGACGCGCGTTCTTCTCGACCACGCCGTCCAAGCTGGATGAAGTGTTTTCGCAGATCCTGGAAGATCTCCACCATCAGTATTTGCTGGCGTACCCCGCTCCTGCCGACAAGCGGGACGGCAAGTATCACAAGATCAAAGTCGTCGCCGGCAGTGGCAAGTATCGTGTGCGGGCGCGCGACGGATACAGGTATACGGAGAAGCGTTAGGTTTTGGCTGTTGGCTTCTGGCTGCTGGCTTGGCTGTTGGCGGCTGGCTGCTGGCGGTTGGCTGCTGGCTGCTGGCTGATCGGGCTGCTGGCGGCTGGCGGAAGAGGAGGCTATGAGATTACTCGTTGCCGGGTTGATGCTCGCGACGGCCGTCGCGCTGTCGGCGCAGCAGAAACCTGCTGAACCGGGCGGTCAAGCGCCGCAGACCTTCAGGTCCTCCGTCGATCTCGTGCCGGTTGACGTCAACGTCATCGATCGCAACGGAAAGCCGATCGCTGACCTCACCGCGGCGGATTTCTCTCTGAAGGTGGACGGCAAGGCGCGGCGAATCGCGACCGCGCAGTTCATCGCCGTGACGCGCAGCGTCGAGCGTGAGCCGATCAATCCTGACTACAGCTCGAACCCGAAGATCCCTGGCGCGCGACTGATTATGCTGGTCGTGGACCAGGGAAACATCGGCGCTTCGCGAGGCAAGTACGCGATCGATGCGGCGCGCCGATTCATCGGCCGTTTGAGTCCGAGCGATCGGATTGGCCTCGTCACCATTCCCGGTGCCGGACCGCAGATCGATTTCACCGCCAATCACGCGATCGTCTCGAACGCTCTGCAGTCGGTGGTCGGTACATCGGACGACGGGGAGCACCAGGACAGTCACATCGGCTTGAGCGAGGCCATCGCGCTCCAGCGCGGGAACCAGCAAGTCATCCAGGAAATCCTCGACCGCGAGTGCACGGGGCTGGCGGCGGGAACGCTCACGGACTGCCGCGGAAAACTGGAAGCGCAGGCCCGCAGCCTGTACATCGACCTGAAGGCACGAACCAGAGATACGCTTCTCTCGCTTCGTCAGGTGATGGACCGGCTGGCGCGTACGTCCACGCCGAAGACGGTGGTGTTCCTGTCGGAGGGCATCCTCATCGACTCGCGCGATATCTCGGACGTCTCCTGGCTCGGCCCGACCGCGGCACGCGGCCAGGTGGCGCTGTATGTGTTGCAGCTCGAGCCTCCGGCCTTCAACGCCTCGAACTCGCAGAGTTCGCCGACCCGCTCCGCCGACATCGAGCTCGCGCATGACGGCCTCGGATATCTGGCCGGTTCCGCCCGCGGCTCGGTCTTCAAGGTGATCGCGGGCGCTGACAATGCCTTCGGCCGGCTCGCCACCGAGTTGTCCGGGTACTACCTTCTCAGCTTCGAACCGGAAGCGGGCGACCGCGACACGAAGTCTCACAAAATCAAGATCGAAGTGCCTCGTCGAAAGGACGTGACCGTTCGCGCGCGCAACGATTTCAGCGTGGACGCGCCGCGCACGCGGACGACCGAGGAGCAGCTCGCCGACGCGATCGTGGCGCCCTTGCTCGCCACTGATATCAGCCTGAAACTGGCCGCGTACTCGTTCACCGAGAACGAGGGAAACCGGCTTCGCGTCATCCTCGCGACGGAAATCGATCGCTCGCAGAATCAGAACAGCAAGCTGTCGCTGGCCTACAGGGTCGTGGATGACCATGACCGCGTCGTCTCGAGCCAGGTCGAGCCGGCCGTGACCACCGACATTCATCCCGACACGCTGACGCAAACTTACCTCGGGGCGATCACGGTATCGCCGGGCACCTACAGCATCAAGCTTGCGGTTGTGGACGAAGCCGGGCGCAGTGGCAGCGTCGAACATACGTTGCAGGCGCGTCTCACGTCCGCAGGTCAGATTCATGTGACGGATCTCCTGCTGGGTGACGAATCGGGAGGAGCCGGCCTTCGTCCGACGGTATCTGCCCAGTTCAAGGGAGACATTCTCCACGGCTATGTCGAGCTCCACTCGGAAGCGGCGGAGCCGCTGCGTGTCGCGACCGTTACGTTCGAGGTGGCGAGCAATGCGCAGGCGCGCGCGCTGGACAGCGTCGAAGCGCATTTTGAAAACCAGCAGCAGGCATCGTCGCCGACCCGGCGCGTCGCGGAGGCGGCGCTGCCGATTGCGCTGCTTCCGCCAGGCGACTACACCGCCCGCGCCGTTGTCACCGTCGCCGGGCAGCGCGTCGGCCAGGTCTCTCGCGACTTCCACATCATCCGCTCTGCCGCGACGACCGCCGCTGCGGCATCCCCAACGGCGGTGACGGGAAGGCCGACGATCCCGTTCACATCGCGCGTTGACCGGTTCGAGCGGTCCTCCGTCCTGACGCCGCAGGTTGTCGCGTTCTTCGTCGATCGCATGAACATCGGGCGGGACACGGCGCTGACCCCGCCGGCTGCGATGGTGGCGGCCCGTAACGGCAAGTTCGACGAAGCGATCGAGGCGTCGAAGGCCTCCGGAAACAAACTCGCGCCGGTGTTTTTCGACGGTCTCGACCGGTATTCAAAGGGAGACCTCGAGGGCGCTGCCGGACGATTCCGTGAAGCGCTCAAGCTCGAGTCCGATTACTACCCGGCGGCTTTCTATTTAGGAGCCTGTTATGCCGCGGGGAACAAGGATCGGGATGCCGCCGGCGCGTGGCAGATGTCGCTCATCACTGAAGGCGAAGCACCATTCATCTACACCCTTCTCGGTGACGCGTTCGTCCGCCTTCGTGAATTCGATGCGGCGCTCGACATCCTGAACGAAGCGGCGAAGATCTGGCCCGGCAACGAACAGGTGCAGTTGCGGCTTGGCACGGCCTACGCACTCTCAGCCAAGCCGGTCGAAGCCGTCAAAGCACTCGATCCGTATCTGGCCCAACATTCCGAGGATCAGGAGCGGCTGTTCATTGCGCTGCGTTCGATATACGAGGCGCGATCGACAGGGCAGTCAATCGGAACGGTCGAGGAGGACCGGAAGCGCTTCGAGCGCTACGCGGCGGCCTACGCAACTGCAGGCGGAACGCAGATGCCGCTGGTGGAGACGTGGAGGAAGTTTGTGAATCGGTGACCCACTCACGAGAGGCGAGCCTGTCGAATGACTTCCTTGAAGCTCGGGCGGGCGCCATCAGGATCCGCATGAGCGTGCTTTTTCCGGCCCCGTTCGGACCCAGCAGGCCGAAGATCTCGCCCGCCTCGCATCGAAAGAGACGCCCCGGAGCGCTGGCCGTCTGCCGGTAGCTCTTGGTCAGGCTGTCGAAGGCAACGATGGGGGTCTCGGCCACAGAAGAACACAGTATTCACGCCACAGAAGAACACAGACGAACACAGAAATCAGGCCGTAGAAGCACACAGAAGAAAACAGGTTTCCGCCGAACCCTCGCAAAATCGCGCATCCGACCTCTGAAATAGCTACGACATAAGAAACCCGCAATTGGCTGTCAGATCGTGTCTGAGCTCTTTCAGATGAACCCGGGGTCCCACCGTGTTTTTCTGTGTTTTTCTGTGTTCTTCTGTGGCTGGAATTCAGATGAACGCGAGTCCCACTGTGTTTTTCTGTGTTTTTCTGTGGCCGGAATTCAGATGAACCGGTGTCCCCACTGTGTTTTTCTGTGTTTTTCTGTGGCTGGAATTCTTCAGATGAACCGAGGTCCCACTGTGTTTTTCTGTGTTTTTCTGTGGCTGAAATTCAGATGAACCGGGTCCCACTGTACTTCGGTGTTTTTCTGTGGCTGGAATTCTCCGTGTCTCCTGTGGCCCTCGTTGCGGTGGCAAAAAAAACCCCCCGGGCCGAAGCCCGGAGGGTCTGTTGAAGCGTTCCGATTTCGCTACGGCTTAGAACGTGATTTTCGCCTGCAGCCGCATCTGCCGCCGCCCCTGGAAAGAGTTCGGCGTCGTGTAGAACGGATTCAGAATCAGGTTCCCGCCCCCGTTGATGAACGTCTGCGAGAGCGCGTCCGGATTGTACGGTCCCGCGAGAAGCTCTGGGAACGGAGCCGCCAGGACGGTGCCGCTGCCGGCGGTGCCGGTCTTCGACACGTACTTCTGTGGCCCATATCCGCGCGGCGCATAGAGAGCCGTCCACGTGTCCTGGTCGAACACGTTGTCGATGTTCGCCGAGACGTGAACGCGGCTGTGGCCGGGCAGCTTGAACTCCTGCGTGACGTTCAGATCGAGTTGCGACAGCATCGGCGAGCGCCCGAGGTCATTCCGTCCCAGCGACTGCACGGGGTAGCCGGTGAAGAGATACACCGTGGTCTGCGGGGTGCCGCTCTCGACGAACCAGTTGCCGCCCAGCTGCGTGCCCCACTTGAAGTCGTAGGCGCCCGACAGCTTCACGGTATGCGGACGATCGGTCGGCAGCACGCCGTAGACCGGTTTGCCATCGGCGCCATATGCCATGACGGTGTGATCGTAGTAGCGGTTGACGTTCGGGCTGGTGCGGCCGTTTTCGTCCGCGCTCGCCAGGCCCGAGTAGTTGCCATACAGCCGGCTATACAAGTAGCTGGCCTGCCCGCTCCAGTTGTTCGCCCACCGCCGGTTCAGGCGGAGTTCGATGCTGTCGTAATTCCGCTTCGGCTTCGGCTCGACCGCGTTCGGGAACGATGGCTCCATGCTCACCGCGAGGCCTTCACCCGGGTTCGCGATGAGATAGTCCTCCGTACCCTTGTAGAGGATGCCCGTATCTTCAATCGTGCGGAACATCCACTTGTGAACGTATCGGATGCCGAGAGACATCGTCGGGTTCAGCTCGTGATCGATACCGGTCGTGAACTCTCCCGTCTTCACGGGCTTGAGGTTCGGATCGATGCCGGTCATGCCCGGACGGTTGAAGTACTCCTCGAAGAACTCGTCGGTCTGGTTCGAGCTGTGGCGCAGGTCGTAGCCGTTGCCGGGCCCGATATACTTGCCCGGGCAGCCCGTCGTTCCCTCGCCGCACTGGATCTTCGTGTAGTCCGGATCGTCCAGCGTCCAGGTGTAATCGACCCAGTGGTCTCCGCCGAACGAGCCCCGCGGCAGTTCCAACGGGGTAATCGTGTAGAACCAGCCGTAGCTGCCGTACGCCTTCCACTTGCCGTCGCCCTTGACGTCGTAGGCAAAGCCCGCGCGCGGCGCGATCTTGTCCTTGAAACCGAAGGTGATATCAAGCGCATCCGGGAACTGCGCCTGGTCCTTGAACGACGGGATGTGCTCGTTCTCGGTGCGGACGCCGGCGTTGACCGTCAGCCGCGACGACACTTCCCACTGGTCCTGGAGCCAGAACGCGTAGTTGTTCGAGTTCACCTTGCCGATCGTACCGGTCTGATTCAGCGTGTAGTAGCCATACTTTCCCGTGCTCGTCGCACCGGTGTCGGGATTGGTGTACGTCTGCCCCCAGAACAGCGAAACGGCCGGCAGAGCCGCGCCATCGAGCACGTCGTTGCCGAAGCGCTCAAACCGCATGCCGGTCTTGAAGGTGTGCTGCCCCTTCATCGACTTGAAATACGTGGCGTTCGCGTTGAAGTAGGCGCGCGTGAAGATGTTGCGAACTGTTCCTCGATTCGACCGATTGTCCGAATAGCCAGTCGCCTGCTGGAACTGGGTCGGAACGGTTGGAAAACCGTTCTTGATCATCTCCGAGTCGACGTTCGTGTTACTGAAGCTGTGGACAATCTGGTCACCCCGGAATTCCGGAGGCGTCGTGTTGTTCGTGCGGTACGAGCCACCCATCAGGTTGACGAAGAACGTCGGCTTGATCACCCAGTCCACGCTGCCGGTGTAGGTATCGTTCGTGCCGTTGCTGCCCGTTTTCACCCACCGGTTGTCGTACGCGGTCTGGTTGATCGACCCGTCAGGATTCATGTCGAACGTGCTTCGGGTCATGCCCTTGCTGTCCACGCCGTTCGGATAGACCGAGTTGGCGGGTATCAATCCTCCGTTGTCAGGTTCGATGCTCGTGCCCCCCAAAATCCCAGGCGCACTTCCACGGCTGCCATCGCGCTGGTTCGATCCTGAGAACTTGATACGAACGCTGTTCGACAGGGAGGTGCTGACGTTGTAGTTGTAGTACTTCGAATCGTTCCACCAGTCGAAGTGGCGAACCGTCTTCGATGGATCGGTGTAGAACGTCGCGTCGCGGTCGAAGTTGTTCTTGGTGTAGCCGACGCCCGCGTAGAACCACAGCTTGTCGTGCATGATCGGGCCGCCGAAATCGCCGAGGGGGCTCCAGTAGGTCCACCCCGGATCGGGTGCCAGCATCCCCGACTGCCTCTTGGTGAAATCGCTTGGCGCGAACGGGCTGAACCGCGAGGTCGGACGGCGGTCGCCGTAGAAGCTGTCGTTCTGGTAATAGGTCCCCGCCTGTCCGTGGAACTGGTTACTGCCGGACCTGGTCAGAACGTTGATGACACCGCCGGTCGCGCCGCCGAACTCGGCGGCGTAGCCAGACGACTTCACCTGCACCTCGCTGATGAAATCGAGGAGCATCGTCTTCCCGGAGGTGCCGTTCTGGAGGTTCGTCGTGTCCACACCGTCGATGATGAACCGGTTCTCCGAACCGGAAGCCCCATCGATCTGGATGCCACCAGACTTCGACTCGTCCTGCGCGCCGGGCGCGGTCTTCAGGATCGACTGGAAGTCGCGGCCCTTCGGCATGCGCTCGATGGTCTCGCGCTGAATCGTCGCGAACGTCGCGTTCTGCTTGACGTCGATGAGCGGCGACTCACCGGTGACGGTGACCGACTCCGACACGCCGGCGAGTTTCAGCGTGAGGTCAATCGTGAGCAGCTTGCCCAGCGTGACGACCGCATCACTGATCTTGGCCGGCACGAAGCTCTGAAGGTTGGCGCTGACCTCGTAAGTTCCGGGCGGCAGCGCCGGGAATCGATAGACGCCGTTGGCGTCTGTGACCGCGGTGCTGACACCGACGGCCGACGGGCTTCGTGCTTCGACGGTCACGCCGGGGAGCACAGCCCCGGACGAGTCCTTGACGATGCCCTGAATTGAGCCGGTCTGTTCCTGTGCGACCGCCGGCAGCGCCAGCAGCAACATGGCGAACAGTGCCGCACACGTGCGTAGTAAACGCATTGCTGATTCATCCTCCTGAAAACGACGAACAAAGGGTCGGCGACCGAAGGCCCGTTTGGGTCCTCGCCCGCCATGGCAGGAAAAGACCGGAGTTGGTCCAGCCGTCCCAGTAAAAGCACCTTTCGTACCTTGCTGGGCTGGGCGAATATATCACCAGATCCAGGTGTTTAGAGGATGTCCAGCAGCATTTCGTCACTAAAATCCGCTATTTTGAATCCAACGGGATGGATCGTGTGACGAACCGCGAAGGATCGCCGAAAGCTGATTGCCGCCCGGAGTCCCGAAGACGGCCCGATTTCTGCGATTCGAGGACCGGGGCGGTTCGCGGACTACGGATCCGGGACCCCGAGCCAGTCAGGGACGGTTGATATAGTCAGCAGGAATGCCGCCTGTTGAGGACGTCGTGATCGTTGGCGCCGCCCGAACTCCGATCGGCCGCTATGGCGGTGCGTTTCGCAGCGTTCACCCCGCCGAACTAGGGGCCGTCGCCACCCGCGCGGCACTCGAACGCGCGCACATCGATCCCGCGCTCGTCGACGAAGCGATCATCGGTCACGCCCGCCAAGCGGGTTCCGGTCCCAACCCCGCGCGCCAGGTCGTGCGTCGCGCCGGCCTCGCCGACAGCGTCCCGGCACAGACGATCAACAAGGCGTGCGCGTCGGGCATGCAAGCGATTGCCAGCGGCGCCCAATCGATTCTCCTCGGCGAGTGCGACGTCGTCGTCGCCGGGGGCATCGAGTCGATGAGCCGCATGCCGTATTTGATCGATTCGGAGGACGCGCGCTGGGGACACCGACTGGGTAACTTCTCGCTCGTCGACGCGATGTATCGCGACGGCTTCACGTGCTCGCTATGCGGCATGATCATGGGAGAGACCGCGGAAATCCTGGCGCGCGATTATGGGATCTCGCGCGAAGCCTCCGATGCCTACGCCGTCGAAACGCAGCAGCGGGCCGGTCGAGCGATCGCGGAAGGGCGATTCCGTGACGAAATCGCTGCCGTCGATGTCACCGATGCAAAGGGCCGACAGACGACGATTGAGGCGGACGAGCATCCGCGTCCGGACACAACGATCGAGTCTTTGAAAAAACTCGGTCCGGTGTTTCCGAATGTCGAAGGGCAGCCAGGCATCATCACCGCGGGCACGTCGTCCGGGATCACCGATGGTGGCGCGGCAGTAGTGCTGACCAGCGCGTCTCGCGCCAGAGCCCTCGGCATTTCACCGCTCGCGCGTATCACGGCCTGGGCCTCCGCCGGCGTCGATCCAAAGAGGATGGGGATTGGCCCCGTCCCCGCGATGCAGAAACTGTTTGAGCGGACGGGTCTCGGCATCGGGGACTTCGATCTCGTCGAACTCAACGAAGCCTTCGCGCCACAGGTGCTGGCGGTCCTGAAAGACGAACCGATCGCGTCCGATCGTCTGAACGTCAACGGCGGTGCTATCGCTCTCGGCCACCCCATCGGCTGCACCGGCACCCGCATCGTCGTCACGCTCCTGTATGAGATGCGACGCCGCGGCGCTCGCCGAGGGCTCGCAACGTTGTGCGTCAGTGGAGGAATGGGGATGGCGATGGCGATCGAACTTACGCAGTAAGGGGAAGGGTGATGAAAGGTAAAAGGTAAAAGGTAAAAGGTAAAAGGCAAAAGGCAAAAGACGGAGACACGGCCAGAGACACGCCAGCGCCTGCGGCCCGAGCGAGGCGCAGTGATAAATGCAGACACAATCCTCCACTGCAAAGAAGGCCTTTCGCCTTGCCGTAATTCCCGGCGACGGTATCGGCAAAGAAGTGACCGCCGAAGCGGTCAAAGTGATCGAAGCCGTCGGCCAGAAATTCGGCCGCGCATTCGAACTCGAGGAGCTGCCGTGGAGCGCGGATCACTACCTGCAGACGGGCACCACCATTCCACCCAACGGCTACGACACCCTTCGCGAGTTCGACGCCATCTTCATTGGGGCCCTCGGCGATCCGCGCGTCCCGGACAATCGGCACGCACGCGACATTCTTCTGGGGACGCGTTTCGAGCTCGATCTGTACGTGAACTATCGTCCCGTAAAGCTGCTCCACGAGCGGCTGTGTCCGCTGAAAGGCCGGGGGCCCAAGGACGTGAACTTCGTCGTCTTCCGCGAGAACACCGAGGGCGTCTACGTCGGCATCGGCGGGCGCTTCAAGGCGGGGACCGACCAGGAAATCGCCATTCAGGAAGAGATCAACACGTATCGAGGCGTCCACCGAATCATCAAGTACGCGTTCGAGCATGCGAAGGCTCGCGGGCTCTCGAAGGTCTGCATGGCCGACAAGAGCAACGCGATGACCCACGGTCACGCGCTCTGGCAGCGCGTGTTTCGCGAGATCGCGCCCCAGTATCCTTCTATTGAAGCGACGCATTACTACATCGACGCGCTCGCGATGTACATGGTGGTGGACCCAGGTCAATTCCAGGTCATCGTCACCAATAATTTGTTTGGCGACATCATCACAGACCTCGCCGCGACGTTTCAGGGCGGTCTCGGGATGGCGGCGTCGGGAAACATCCATCCGGGCAAGCCCTCGATGTTCGAGCCGGTGCACGGGTCGGCGCCGAAATTTGCCGGAAAGAACATCGCCAACCCACTCGGCGCGATTTCATCCGCGGCGCTGATGCTGGAGACGCTCGGCCTCCAAACTGAAGCCGCAGCGATCGACGCGGCTGTGCTCGCGGCGGTGACGGCAGGCCAGGGAACCCCTGATATAGGTGGAAACCTCGGAACCCGGGAAGTCGGGTCGTGGATCGCGGGGCACGTGGAGCGTACGTAGGTGTTCCGGAGAGGACGGAGGTCACGGAACAAGATCAACACGGAGGCACGGAGACACGGAGAAACAATTAAAAGCAAATTACTCCGTGCCCCCGTGTCTCCGTGTTGATGTTGTCCCGTGACCTCCGCCTCCTCCGCGATCGATAAATGACCAGCAGCCCATGAAGAGGCCACATTGACATCGTCATCAACGCTGGCACGACGACATGGACAAACAATTCAAAAGAGCAAACTACTCCGTGTCTCCGTGTCTCCGTGTTGATGTTGTCCCGTGACCTCCGCCCCCTCCGCGATCGATAA
>JADMIO011235793.1_pt1 | contig 40672 bp, 40 predicted proteins | sample 8958161 | NCBI WGS metagenome assembly JADMIO01 (sample SAMN16585339, study PRJNA669376) | soil metagenome | isolation source: Crop rotation soil | place: USA: Cullars Rotation, Alabama | collected 2011
AGCCGCACCCGGAATTCTCCGGGCTCGATCTCGAGGAGGTCGCGCGCCGGCTCGGCCTGTCCAAGGCGGACGCCGTGGAGAAAATCAAGCCCGCCGGCGCGATCTACTTCATGCTCGACGAGAAGGACGTGCAGCGGATACTCGCGTTCGACGAGACCATGATCGGGTCGGATGGCCTGCCGCACGACGCGAAGCCGCACCCGCGTCTTTGGGGTACCTTTCCGCGCGTCCTGGGACACTACTCGCGCGATCTCGGGCTTTTTCCCCTCGAGACGGCGGTCTACAAGATGACGGCGCTGCCGGCGGCGAAATTCGGGCTCGCGGAGCGCGGCGCCCTGAAGGTGGGTAACCATGCGGACATCACCGTCTTCGACGCGGCGACGGTGAGCGACGCGGCGGACTTCCAGCGTTCCACCGAGCCCGCAAAGGGAATCGAGACGGTGCTGGTGAATGGGGAAGTCGTCTGGAGCGACGGCCGCGCCACCGGTGCGCGGCCTGGCAGACTACTTACGCGAGCGAAATCGGGAATTTGAACCGGTGAGACGATCAGCAGAGAAGCAAAGCAGAGACACAGAGACCGCGGAGAAGAACAATAATAATCAAAGGAATCTGTACATCAGTCATCCCGGCCAAGGCCGGGATCAGTAAACGTTCGCCATCGCCTGGATTTCGGCTTGCGCCGGAATGACGACATGGAACTTGTGCAGAGCCTCGTCTAGCTTTCCTCGATCTCGTCAGATCGGCACCGCGATCGCCTCGAACGCCGAGTCGCAGTTCACCAGATCCACGCGCTTCGACGCGATGCGCCACGCGGCGTTCGAGAAGCGCAACCTGTGGGTCTGGCGACCGGCGAAGATGCGCTGGCGATCGAGGCGGTACTCCACCATCATCACGTTCGAAGTCACGATGGTGTCCACCGCCCCGGGGTCGGACGCCTCGACAGCGACGTTGGTAACGAGGTGCACTGTGCGCGAAGGCGGGGTCTGCACGTGGATAAGCGGATGCTCGAGCCGGTCGACGCGCGTCCCCATGAGCTCGCGGTCGTCGAAGAAGAGCGACGCCTGGTCGTGCGGGCTCTTTTGCCCGGGAGCGGCCGGCACCCAGTAGACGCCGTCGTCGGTGAAAAGCGCCATCCATTCGCGGAATCGTCGCTCGTCGAGCAGCCGCGTCTCCTGGATCAGGAATTCCTCGGCCGCTGCGCGGTCGATGAGTGCCGCGCCGTCCGGGCGCGGCATGTTCATGCGGTCTCCCGGCACATGTAGTGGCGCCAGGCGGCGTACTGGGCGCGCACCGCCAGCTCGTGCGTCGCGAGCCCGCGGGTGACTTCGCCGTCCGGCTCCTCGGCCCCCAGGCCGCGGGAAATGTCCACCCACTCGCTCATCATGCTCCCGAGCCCCGCTTGCGCCCGCGTGAACGACTCGAGATCGTCGCTCTGTACAAACGACGCGGCGGCATGCGTGACGTTGAGAAGCCGGATGTTGCGCGCGTTCATCTCGGCCGGCGCGCCGACCAGGCGCACGGGGTGGATGTTGACTTCCGTCAAGTCCACGGCGAGAGGCTTGATCACGCGCACGTGGATGTTGAGCCCCATGATGGATACGTTGGGATAGAGGAGAGTGTTGTGCAGGCGTGGCGTGAGGATCTCTTCCGCGCGCCCGGCGCCGACGCGCTCCGCGAGCACGCGCTTGTACTCGTCGAAGACCGCGCTCGAGCGCTTGCCGTCGTCGAGCGCCGTATTGCTCGTCCATCCATGTCCGCGCCCGACGGCGAAGCTGTTGCGTTTTCTCCAGTCGGATGAAGTGGAGTTCTTCTCGATTACCTTCGCGCCCGTCGCGTCGCCTTCGCGCCGCGAGAACTGCTCGCCCCTGCGGTTCACCGTGGAGGCATGGCTGAACGGGACGTGATACGAATCGAGCACGTTCTCGACCTGGAGCTTCCAGTTGCCGCGGTACACGTAGCGGTGCACGCCGGCGTCGAACGCGATCTCTCCGGCAGGCGCGCGGTCGACCAGATCGTCGATGTTCCCGCGGATGGGCCCGATGTGCTCGTCGAAGCTCGGGCCGTCAGGGGAGAGGCTCGCGAAGACGAACCCGCGGTACTCGCCGACGCGCGGCACCCGGGCGAGCCCGAATCGGCCCTTGTCGAAGCCGGCACCGCAGCCCTCGGGTACCGGCACGCCGATGAGGGCGCCGTCGGTAGCGTAGGTCCAGCCGTGGTAGAGACACGTGAAGCTGCCCTGATGGCCGCAGCGTTCGTTCAGGACCTTGGGGCCGCGATGCGCGCACCGGTTGAGCAGGACCTGCAGCGAGCCGTCGGTGTGCCGTGTGAATATGACAGGATGGCGTCCCAGGTCGATGGTGACGTAGTCGCCGGGCGCGGGAATCTGGCTGGCATGGCCGACGAAGAGCCAGGCTCTGCCGAATATCCGGTCCATTTCCAGCTCGAAGACCGCGGGATCGGAGTAGACACGGCGGTGGACGCGGCCGGGCTCGATGAGCGCATCGAGAGCTCGGGTATCGAGGAAAGGTGCCATGGCTGGTTATGTGCTTGATCCGGGGTGATAACATGAGCGCGGGCTATTTGTTTGTCAACTGGTGAGCCGTATGCATCGCTCCAGTCCGCGCTTCCATTCCATGGCGCAGCCTGCATGGCCGCTCGCGAACGTTGTCGTGCTCGCGATCGCCGCGCTCGTCACGTTCCAGACGCCGCGCGCTGCGGTCGCTGCCGACTGGCCGACCAAGTCGGTGCGCATCGTCGTGCCGTACGTGCCGGGCGGCAGCGCCGATCTCCTCGGCCGCCTGATCGCGGCCAGGCTCGCGGAAGCTTTCAGCCAGACGTTCGTGATCGAGAATCGGGGCGGCGTGGCGGGCGTCGTCGGCTCCGACCTGGTCGCGCAGGCGAGCCGGGACGGCTACACGCTGCTCGTTTCGGGTGTCGGCTCGCACGTGCATGCGCCTGCGATGAAAAAGGTCCCGTACGACCCGGTCCGGGATTTCACCCACATCGCGCTGCTCGGAGGCCCGCCGGGCGTGATCGTCGTCAATTCGACTTTCGCGGCGAAGGATCTGGCCGGACTCGTGACCGCGGCGAAGACTCAGTCACTGAGCTACGGCTCGGCCGGCGCAGGCACGCACGGGCACCTCACCGCAGAGCTTTTCAAGATGACCGCGAGGATCGATATGACCCATGTCCCTTACAAGGGCGCGGGCCCGGCGATCATCGATCTGCGCGGCGGCCACATCCCCGTGGCGATCGCGACGCTCGTCGCGGCCGCGCCCCAGATGCGCGCCGGGGCGCTGCGCGCGCTGGCCGTGTCCTCCGAGCGGCGAGTGAAGACCTTTCCCGACGTGCCCACCTTCGCCGAGCAGGGCTACCGGGACATCGTCGCCATCACCTGGTTCGGGCTGGCCGGCCCGCAGAGGATTCCGCCGGAGATCGTCAGGCGGCTGAACGCGGAGGTGCGCAAGGCCATGCAGTCGCCGGATGTCCGTGATCGCCTCGCTGCGGAAGCGATCGAGCCGAACGATCTGGATTCCGCGCAGGTGACGGAGTTCGTCCGCTCCGAGATCAGGCGCTGGCAGCCGGTGGTGAAGGCGGCCGGCGTGAAGCTCGATTGACGGTCCCGCGAACATGAGGCCGGCAGACCTCATACTGGGCGGCGCCCTGCTGCCTCATGCGCCGCAGTTCTTCACCCGTCCCGATACGGAGGATGGCGCCACCGTCGCGCGGGTCGAAGCCGTGGGCGCGAAGATCGGCGAGCGCCTCGCCGCGCTCGAGCCCGACGTCTGGGTGACGGTCTCCAACGACCACACGCAGCAGTTCTTTTTGCACTGCGCGCCGCCGTTCGCGCTGCACGTCGGCGCCGAAGCCCGGGGAGCGTTCGCCGGCCGGGAATTCCGCTATACGGTGGCGAGCGAGATCTCGTTCGCGCTGATACGCCAGCTCTACGCGCAAGGATTCGATCCCGCCTTCAGCAGCACGGCCGAGGTGGACTACGCGCTCGGCATACCGCTCACCCACCTCGACGTGCGCGGTGCCATCGTTCCGATCTTCGTCAACGCCTACCTCCCGCCGCAGCCGACAATGCCGCGTTGCCACGCATTCGGGAAGGCCGTGGCGTCGGCCCTGTCCGTGCTCGGCGTCAAGGCCGTCGTCGTTGCGAGCGGCGGGATGTCCCATTTTCCGGGAACCGACCGTTACGCGCGCCCGGACACCGAGTTCGACCGGGGCCTCCTCGAATCGATAGGGCGTGGTGACCTGCAGACGCTCGCCGGCCTGGACGAGAGGCGGCTCGACGAGAGCGGCAACATCGAGCTGCGCTGCTGGGCGGTGGCGGCCGGCATGCTGGGCGAGCGCGTTCCGGACGTGCTGGAGTTCAACCCGAGCTGGCATCACAACTACTGCTCGGTGGGATTCTGGGAGCCCGTTCCGCCGGTGCGCGACGCGCACTATCCGGCGACGAACCCGGAGCTCGTCCCGCTGACCCGGGCGCTGCACGCGCTCGCCTATGACGCGTCGGCACGAGCAGCCTACCGGCGCAGCGCCACTGCCTTTGCCGAAGAAAACGCGCTGTCCGCGGAGCACGCGCGGCTCCTCCAGGCGGGAAACTTCGAAGCGATCGTCGCCCTGGGCGTGCACCCGCTGGTGTCATTCCTGGCGCGCATGCAGCTCCAGCGCGAGGCGAAGAGCAAATAGCCGCCACGGACGCTAAGTCCGCGAAGGAAGACGGTACGGCTTCACCGCAGAGGACGCCGGGGACGCGAAGGAAAGATGGTTAAAGCATCCCAATGCCGCGAAGACAACGCCAAGGGTGCCGGTAGCCTGAATTCTGGGAACGGCCGACAGAGAAATTTGCGACTGCCTCGCTTGGCGTTGCCTTTGCGTTCTGAATATTGAGATTCGGCGTCCCTTGCGGCCTTAGCGTAAAGCTGTTTTCCTCCTCAGCGTCCTCTGCGGTGAAGCTTTTCGCTAGTGATGCAGAATCTTCGACAGGAATAGCTGCGCCCGCTCCGAGCGTGGCTTGCCGAAGAAGTCTTCCTTCCCCGCATCCTCCACGATCTCGCCGCGGTCCATGAAGATCACGCGGTGCGCGACCTTGCGGGCGAAGCCCATCTCGTGGGTCACGACCATCATGGTCATGCCTTCGGTCGCGAGCTCGACCATGACGTCGAGCACTTCGTTGATCATCTCGGGGTCGAGCGCCGAAGTAGGCTCGTCGAAGAGCATCGCTATGGGATCCATCGCCAGGCCGCGCGCGATCGCCACTCGCTGCTGCTGACCGCCCGAGAGCTGGCCGGGAAACTTCTGCGCGTGCCCTTCCATGCCCACCCGCTTCAAAAGCGCCATCGACTTGGCGCTCGAGTCCGCGGCGCTGCGGCCCAGCACCTTGACCTGCGCCAGGTTCAGGTTGTCGGTGACCGTCATGTGCGGGAAAAGCTCGAAGTGCTGGAACACCATGCCGATCTTCGAGCGCAGGCGGTTGAGATTCGCGCCCTTCTGCCCGACCGACTCGCCGTTAACGACGATCTCTCCCTTCTGGAACGGTTCCAGCCCGTTCACGCACTTGATGAGCGTCGACTTGCCCGACCCCGAGGGCCCGCACACGACGACTACCTCGCCTTTCTCGACCTTCGTGCTGCAGTTCGTGAGCACCTGGAAGCTGCCGTACCACTTGTTCACGCTCTTGAATTCGATCATCGGCATGGCTGATGGCTCACTGAAAGGTAAATTGGCTGCCCGTAAACGATGGCTGCGGGCTACGGGCTTGAGACTCGAAGCGCAGCTCGGAGCTCGCAGCTCGTAGCCCGGAGGTCACTTGCGTTCATCGGGGGTTGCATCTCAACGAATAATCGCGATCCGGTTCTGCAGCCGCTTGACCAGCAGCGACAGGGAGAAGGAGATCGCGAAATAGACCACCGCCACGAACAAATACATCTCCACGAGCCGCCCGTCGCGCTGGGCGATCTTGGCAGCCGCCCCCAGGAAGTCGGTGATCGAGAGGACGTACACGAGCGAGGTGTCCTGGAAGAGAATGATGGTCTGCGTTAGCAGCACCGGCAGCATGTTGCGGAAGGCCTGCGGCAGCACGATCTGCGTCATCGTTTGCCCGTAGGTGAGGCCGAGCGCGTAACCCGCCGAGACCTGACCGCGCGGAACGCTCTGGATGCCGGCGCGCATGATCTCGGCGTAGTAGGCGGCCTCGAACATGGTGAAGGTGATGACCGAGGACCAGAACGCGCCGACCTGTATCGGCTGCTTCGCGCCGATTATCCATGCCCCGATGTAGGGCACGAGGAAATAGAACCAGAAAATGACGAGCACCAGCGGCACCGAGCGCATCAGGTTCACGTAGGTGCCGGCCGGCACGTTGAGCCAGGCGTGGCTCGAGAGCCGCATCATCGCGAGGAGCGTTCCGAAGAAGATGCCGCCCGTCATCGCCATCGCCGTCAGCGTCAGGGTGAACGTCATTCCCTCCCGGAAGAGGTAAGGCGCGGAGCGCGCGATGACGTCGAAGTCGAAGCCGGAGAACATAGGGACGAGAGGCTCGGGGCTAGGGACTGGTTGTCAGATTTGTGAAGTCGGCGGCCATGCTGATGTGCAACAGAACGGGTCTCATGGCAGGGAATCCAATTGGCGTGTCGTTTATGAACATTCCCTAGTCCCTAGTCCCTAGTGTCCCGCCATCGGCGCCCCGCCCGCGCTGATCAGGCCCGGCACCTGCACCTTTCTCTCGCCCCAGCGCATGCCGAACACGACGATCAGGGTCACGGTGACGTAGATGATCGTCGCTGCGGTGAACGCCTCGAACACCTGGAAGCTGAATTCCTGTATGGCGCGGGCCCGGGCGGTGAGCTCGACGAGACCGATGGTGAGGGCGACCGAGGAGTTCTTCATGATGTTCATGAACTCCGAGGTGAGCGGCGGCAGGATGATGCGGAATGCCTGCGGCAGCAGGATGTAGCGGTAGGTTTGCGGGAGCGTGTATCCCAGCGCGGTGCCCGCCATGCGCTGGCCGCGCGGCAGCGACTGGATGCCGGCCCGGACCTGCTCCGCGACGCGCGCCGAAGTATAGAAGCCGAGGCAGAGGAACGCCGGGAAGAACGAGCCCCAGGGTGGCGGCATCTGCTTCATCGACTCCCCGAGCGTCCGCGGCAGGATCTCCGGCAGCACGAAATACCAGAGAAACATCTGCACGAGGAGGGGGATGTTGCGAAACAGTTCGACGTACGCGTTACCGAGCATCACCACCCACCGGGCCGGCGTCGTGCGCAGGGTGCCGACGATGGAGCCGACCGTCAGCGCGATCACCCAGGCCGACAGCGCGGTCGCCAGCGTCCAGCCGAGCCCCGTGATGAGCCACCACCAGTAGGCGCCCGTGCCGTCGGGCGCCGGCTGCAGGAAAATGGCCCAATTCCAGTTGTAGTTCACCGCGTATCCGAAAGAGCTGGTCCGGAAACGAGAAACGCGCGAGAAGCGGCGGATGAGGTCCGCTCCATCGCGCGCTGCCGGGACGGCGCCAGCCGTCCGCCCTGTCGCTTACTCGTAATCCTTCGGATCGCCCGAGTCGGTAGGGTTGGCCACGACCTTCTTGAACTGCGGGCTCATCGGGACGTTCAGGTTGATGCCCTTGGGAGGGATGGGCGACTGGAACCACTTGGCGTAGATCTTGTTGATCTCGCCGCTCTTGTAGATGCCGTTGATCGTGCCGTTCACGATTTTCTTGAACGCGGGGTCGTCCTTGCGCATCATGATGCCGTAGGGCTCCACCGTGTACGCCTCGGAGCCGATCACCCACTCCGACGGATTCTTCGAATTGGCCACCAGGCTGTAGAGCAGGATGTCGTCCATGAAGAAGGCGACGGCCCGGCCCGTCTCGACCGTAAGGAACGCCTCCGCGTGGTCCTTGGCGGCGATGATGTTCATGCCGAGGTTCTGCTTCGCGTTCTCCTCGGTCGCCCACTTGATGTTGGTCGTGCCCGAAGTCGACACGACCGTCTTGCCCTTGAGATCGGCCAGCTTGTTGATGTTCGACGCCTTCTTCGCTACGTAGCGGTTGGCCGTCACGAAATGCGTCGTTGCGAAGGCGACCTGCTTCTGGCGCTCGAGATTGTTGGTGGTCGAGCCGCACTCCAGGTCCACGGTGCCGTTGGCGATCAGCGGGATGCGCGTCGCGGAGGTGACGGGATTCAATTTCACCTCGAGCTTGGGGAGCTTCAACTCCGCCTTCACCGCGTCCACGATCTTCATGCAGATGTCCATCGCATAGCCGACGACCTGCTGCTTGTCGTCGTAGTACGAGAATGGAATCGACGTGTCGCGATGCCCGATCGTGATCGTGTTGGCGTCCCTGATCTTCTTGAGCGTGTCCTGCGCGCTCGCCGTGCCCGTCATCACGCACGTGGCGAGCATCGCTACGAGCAGTGTGGATACGCGTTTCATGACCCCTCCCTGGATATCCCTGAATTTAATGAACGGCCCGCATCGTGACCATGATTCAATCTAGCGTAACGGCTACACCTTGTCCAGACATCGCGGCAGGCAGCACGGAATGGCCGCCGAAAGCGCCTATCATGAGGTCGCGGGCGCCATGCCCGGGAGAGAGACGATGGCCATGAGCGCGGTGCGTCACGAACACGACCTGCTCGGTGAGCGCGCGGTGCCCGCCGACGCCTACTACGGCGTGCACACGCTGCGGGCGCTGGAGAACTTTCCGATCACGGGCACGCCGATCTCCATCTACCCGGACCTGGTAGTCGCGCTCGCATGCGTGAAGCAGGCCGCGGCGCGCGCCAATAACGAGCTGAAGCTGCTGGACGATGCCAAGGCCGCTGCGATCGTGAAAGCCTGCGAAGAGATCCGCGAAGGGGCGTTGATCGACGAGTTCGTCGTGGACGTGATCCAGGGCGGCGCGGGCACGTCGACCAACATGAACGCGAACGAGGTCATCGCGAACCGCGCCCTCGAGCTGATGGGGCGGAAGAAAGGGGAATACGGCGTCCTTCACCCGGTCGAGGACGTCAACATGAGCCAGAGTACGAACGACGTCTACCCGACGGCGGTCAAGGTCGCGCTGCACTTTTCCATCCACCGCCTGACCGCCGCGATGGCCGAGCTGCGCGCCGCGTTCGCCGCCAAGGCGATCGAGTTCGCCGACGTGCTCAAGATCGGCCGCACGCAGCTCCAGGACGCGGTGCCGATGACGCTGGGCCAGGAGTTCTCGACCTATGCCGTCATGCTGGAGGAGGACGAGCAACGCCTGCGCGAGGCGGCGCTCCTCATTCACGAGATCAACCTCGGCGCGACCGCCATCGGTACCGGCATCACCGCGCATCCCGACTATGCGACGCTCGCCTGCCGCTACCTCTCGGACATAACGGGCATCCCCGTCGTCACGGCGAGCAACCTCGTCGAAGCCACCCAGGACGCCGGGTCCTTCGTGCAGCTGTCGGGGGTGACGAAGCGCGTGGCGGTGAAGCTCTCCAAGACCTGCAACGACCTGCGGCTTCTTTCATCGGGACCGCGCGCGGGCCTGAACGAGATCAACCTGCCGCCGATGCAGGCGGGCTCCTCGATCATGCCCGGCAAGGTGAACCCGGTGATACCGGAGGTCGTCAACCAGGTCGCTTTCGAGGCGATCGGCAACGACGTGGCCGTCTCCTTCGCCGCGGAGGCCGGGCAGCTGCAGCTGAACGCTTTCGAGCCGATCATCGCCCACAGCCTCTTCAAGAGCCTCACCCATCTGCGCAACGCTTGCGTCACCCTCTGCGAGCGCTGCGTCAAGGGCATCACGGCCAACCGCGCCGACCTGCGCCGTACGTTCGAGCACTCGATCGGCATCGTGACGGCGTTGAATCCCTACATCGGCTATACCAACGCGACCCAGATCGCGCAGGAGGCGCTCGTCTCCGGTCGCAGCGTGTACGAGCTGGTGCTCGAGAAGAAGCTCCTCGACAAGGCGCAGCTCGACGAGATCCTGAACCCGGAGAACCTCACGAAGCCGGTCCGGCTGCCGTCGGTGCAGTGACCGTGATGGCTGCGAGCTTTGAGCTGCGGGCTACGGGCTGAGTTTGGCTCGCGGCTCGTAGCTCGCGGCCACGGTGCCACCACTCATGATGGCCTCGGTAACCGGCTGGTTGCGCAACGGAGGCGTGCGTTGAGAATTGGCTTCATCGGCTTAGGCCACATGGGACGCGCGATGGCCGGCCGGCTCCTCGACCTCGGGCACGATCTCACCGTGTACAACCGGACCGCGGCCACCGCCGCGCCGTTCATGACACGCGGCGCGCAGGTTGCGGATTCAGCGGGCGATGCTCTGAACGCCGAAGTGGTCGTCACGATGCTGGCGGACGACGCGGCTCTCGAAGCGGTGTGGGTGAGCGCAGGCCTTGTCCCCAGGATGGCGCGCTCCGCCGTCCATCTCAACATGGGCACCGTGAGCCCGGCAACGGGCAGGCACATGGCTGCGCTGCACGCGGCAGCGGGCTCTGCGTATGTAGCGGCGCCCGTTTTCGGGCGGCCGCACGTGGCGGCCGCCGGCGAGCTCGAGATCGTCGCTGCCGGGCCGGCGCCGGCGATCGAGCGCTGCCGGCCGCTCTTCGATGGGCTCGGAAGGCAGACCTTCGTCGTCGGCACCGACCCGCATCTTGCGAACACGATCAAGATCGCTCGCAACTTCCTGCTCGCGAGCCTGGTGGAGAGCCTGGGCGAGGCGCTCGCGCTCGTGCGCAAGTCGGGCAGCGATCCGGGCGTGTTCCTCGAGGTCATTACCGGAACTTCCTTCGACCGGCGCTACCGGGACTACGGCCGCAGGATGGTGGAAGGGGATTTCGACCCGACGTTCTCGCTCGCCGGCGGTCTCAAGGACGTCGAGCTGGCGCTTGCGGCTGCTGGGGACGTCGGCATGACGCTTCCCACCGCAGAGCTTTTGCGCGTTCAGCACCTCGCGGCGATTGCGGACGGCTTGGGCGAGAAAGACTGGGCGGCACTCGGGGCGTTCATCGCCAGGCGGGCCGGGCTCAACTGAAGGCGGAAGGCGGAGGGCGGAACGCGGAAGGCCCGTCACAGCAACTCGGTATCGTCGTGGGAATAGGCCGGCGTGCACGCGCACAGGATCCGGAGTGGTGCACTACCTGTGTTTTCGATGCAGTGCGGCGTTCCCGGGGGTATGCAAACCGTGTCACCCGGGGATACCTCGAACTCCTCTGCGCCCAGGGTCATCCTGCCCCGTCCCTGCGTGACGTGATAGAGCTCCTCCGTCACGAGATGGCGATGGAGTGCCGTGCGCCTGCCGGGACGCACGGTCGCTTCGGCCAGACTCTGCAAGCGGTTGCAGTGATGCGCCGGATGCATCAATTCCCGGATCTCCGAGCCGTCTTTAGTGACGTAGGGCATGACGTTTTCGTATGTAGATTTCATACCGCGGTTCATGGCCTGTCCGTGTTGTCTGGTTCTTCACTTCCGCCTTCCGACTTCCTGCTTCCGCCTTCTGCGCCTGTAAGCCTGGCGTCAGGTCAGGACAGGCTCCGGTCAGGGACGGCGCGGATAATGAGTCGCGCTGTTCATCACAGGAGGAGCCGACATGGCCAACCAGACTCAGCAGTCGAAGAGCGCAGCCGCTGCAGCGAAGCCGAAGTTTTCGGATATGAGCACGGGCGACAAAATGAAGCACGTGGGCAAGGTGATCATCTTCGTTATCAGCTTCGGCTTCGCTTTCCCGAGCCTTTTTTCCGATTAGCATTTGCCTCGAAAAACACAAATCAGCCACGGAGATCACAGAGAACACAGCGGGTCTCTCGGTGAACTCTGTGTCCTCTGTGGCAAGAGATTTGCCAGATCCTGTACATCCTGTCTGCTTCGATCTTCGCTTATCTCACTGAGCGAAGAATTCCTCCAGCAGCGCCGCCAGCCGCTCCGGCTGGTCGTGGTGCATCATGTGTCCGCAGTCGTCGAGCGTGACCTCGCGCCGGTTTCCGAACGCCGCGGTGCGCTCGGCATATTGCTCGGGTGCTTCCTTGATCCGACGCGAAAGGTTCGAGTCCTTCCCGGATACCATCAGCACGGGCGCGGTCACCCGTTTCCAGCACGCCAGCGCCTCTTCGATGCGCCAGAGGACGGGATTCGCCATCTTGTGCCGCGGATCACTCACGAGCACGACTTCGCCCGATTCGAGCTGCTTCGCCCAATGGCGTGACAGGAACGCCGCGCGTTCCGCCGAAAGGCGGGGATTGTCGCGGCGCAGCCGGGCAGCGACTTCTTCGAAAGCCGCGTAGGGACGAAACCGCGGCGGCTCGCGCATATCGTCGAGCCATTTCGCGTAGCGGAGCGGCGCGTCCGTCGCCGGCCGGCGCGCGAGACCCAGACCTTCCAGCATGGCCAGGCGCGCAACGCGCTCGGGCCGGATGCCGCTGTACATCCCGGCGATGACGCCTCCCATGCTGTGCCCCACCAGCTTTGCCTGGCCGTCCGGCTGATAGATGTCGAGCAGCCGCTCGAGATCGCCGTAGTAGTCGGGAAACCAGTAGCCCTCGCGCGTCCACTGGGAGAGGCCGAATCCGCGCCAGTCGGGCGCGATCACGTGCCACTCGCTTTTCAGGCTGTCTACCAGAAACTGGAACGACGCGGAGACGTCCATCCACCCGTGGAGGAGGAATAGTTTCGGCGCGCCGTCGGCTCCCCATGTCCGCACGTGATGGGTCAGGCCGCGAAACTCGTGGAAGTGCGATTCGCTCTGTTTCATGGTCGTGGGCAAAAGCGGCGATTATCGCCCACGCGCCGTCGATACGGAATCGGCTCCTGCTGGATCTCCCAGCCCTTCATATCCACTATAAGCTGCGGGCTGCGAGTGCGGGCTACGAAGCTGCGAGCTACGAGCTGCGAGCTACGAGCTATGGCCTATGAGCTAAGAGGTGCGAGCATGATCAGGCGCCGAGGTCCCCGATGGCGTTCTTTGCCGCGATGAGCGCCCGCATTGCGGTCACCGCGCTGGTGCTGCTGTGCTCGCTGCCTGCGCTAGGCCAACGCTTCGACAGCGGCCTTCTGTGGCGCGTCGAGGGCGGCGGAGTGGCCGCAAGCCATGTCTTCGGCACCGTGCATGTAGCCGATCCGCGCGTGACCCGGTTGCCGCAACCGGTCGCGCGCGCGTTCGAGGAGGCGCGCAGCCTGACCGTCGAAGTGGCGCTCGACCCGTCGAGCTTCCTGTCCCTTGCGAATCGCATGCTGTTCCTGGATGGGCGCGACCTGCCCGGCGCCGTCGGGCCCGACCTTTATGCCAAGGCGGCGGTCGTTACGGGCAAGCTGGGCTTGCCGGAGCCGGCGGTTCGGCTTTTCAAGCCCTGGGCGCTCGCGATTCTGCTGTCCGTGCCGCCGCAGAATCCCGAAGACGTCCTCGATCTCGTCCTCGCGAGGACGGCCAGGGAGCGGGGCAAGCCGGTGCACGAGCTTGAAACCCTGGACGAGCAGGTGGAGGTCTTCGACGGAATGAGCGACGCGGACCAGGTCCTGCTCCTGGCACGGGCCGTTGCCGAATACGAGCAGATGCCGCGGCTCGTCGGCCGCATGGTGGAAGCGTGGCTGGCGCGCGATCTCGGCGCCATGCGGCGCATCGGCGACGAAGCCGCCGGATCTGCGGAAGCCCGGCGTCTTTACGACGCGTTTTCCCGGCGGCTCTTGAACGAGCGCAACGCGCGCATGGCCCGGCGCATGCAGCCGCAACTCAAGGAAGGCGGGGCGTTCGTAGCTGTCGGCGCCCTGCATCTGCACGGAGAGGCGGGCGTGCTGGCCGAGCTCGAGCGGCGGGGGTGGCGCGTAACGCGCGTCTACTAGACGCGAGTTACGAGCTCCGAGCTGCGAGCTACGGGCTCCAGGCTGCGAGGTTCGAGTTCGCTTGTGGCTCATAGCTCATAGCTCGTAGCGCGCGGCCCATGGTGCGCCTCGTAGCCCGCGGCGCATGGCGCGGCGTAAAATGCGCCATGCCCGCGCCGTCGTTCATCCACCTTCGCCTCCACAGCGAATACTCGATCGTAGACGGCATCGTCCGCATCGAGGAGGCGGTGGAAGCGGCGGTGAAGGAGGGCATGCCGGCGCTGGCGTTGACCGATCTCGGCAACGTGTTCGGCATGGTGAAGTTCTACAAGGCTGCGCGCGAGGCCGGAATCAAGCCGATCATCGGCTGCGACGTCTGGGTCGAGAACGAATCGGACCGCGACAAACCTTTTCGCCTGCTGCTCCTGGCGCAGTCGCGCCCTGGGTATCTGCGCCTGTGCGATCTGTTGTCCCGCGCCTATCGGACGAACCAGTACCGGGGGCGTGCCGAGCTGAAGAAGGCATGGTTCGGGGAGTCCGGCACCGATGGACTCATCGCGCTCTCGGGCGCCCACCATGGTGATGTCGGCCAGGCGCTCGCGGCGGACAATGCGGAATCCGCCAGCCGGCTGGCGGGCGGATGGCGCGAGCTGTTCCCGGACCGCTACTACATCGAGCTGCAGCGGCCGGGGAAGAACGCTACCGTAACCGGTGCCGCCACGGTACCCGTGGAAGCCTACGTGCAGCGCGCGGCGCGACTAGCCTCCGCGTTGAGGCTGCCCGTGGTCGCCACTCACCCGGTGCAGTTCGTGAGCCCGGACGACTACCGCGCGCACGAGGCCCGCGTGTGCATTGCGGAAGGCTACGTGCTCTCCGACCAGCGCCGTCCGCGCCGCTATACGCCCGAGCAGTACTTCAGGACGCAGGCCGAGATGGCGGAGCTCTTCAAGGACATTCCGCAGGCGCTCGCGAACAGCGTGGAGATCGCCAAGCGTTGCAACCTCGCCCTGGAGCTCGGCAAAAGCCAGCTGCCGCGCTTTCCCACGCCCAACAATGTCGGGCTCGACGAGTATTTGAGGGAATCGGCTGCGGCGGGACTCGAGCGGCGACTGGGTCAGCTCTATCCGGACGACAAGGTGCGCGCCGGTGAGCGCGAGCGCTATCGCCAGCGGCTCGCGTTCGAGCTCGATACGATCGTGCAGATGGGTTTCCCCGGCTACTTCCTCATCGTCGCCGATTTCATCAACTGGGCGAAAGGCAACGGCGTGCCGGTAGGACCGGGACGCGGCTCCGGCGCCGGATCACTCGTCGCATACAGCCTGGGCATCACCGAGCTCGATCCCTTGCGCTACGACCTTCTCTTCGAGCGTTTCCTGAACCCCGAGCGCGTCTCGATGCCCGACTTCGACATCGACTTCTGCCAGGACGGGCGCGACCGCGTGATCGAATACGTGAAGCAGCGCTACGGGGCGGACTGCGTGTCCCAGATCGCGACTTTCGGCACCATGGCGGCGAAGGCCGTCGTGCGCGACGTCGGCCGCGTGCTCGATCTGTCCTACACGTTCTGCGACCAGCTCGCGAAGCTGATTCCGTTCCAGCCGGGCAAGCACATCACGCTCGCCGATGCGCGCGAGATGGAGCCGCAGCTCGCCGAGCGCGAGAAGAAGGAAGAGGAAGTGCGCGAGCTCCTCGCGCTCGCGGAAAAGCTCGAAGGCCTCTCGCGCAACGTGGGCATGCACGCGGGCGGCGTGCTGATCGCGCCCGGCAGGATCACCGACTTCTGCCCGGTCTACGCCGCCGATGGCTCCGGCAGCGTGGTGTCGCAGCTCGACATGAAGGATGTCGAGGCGGTCGGGCTCGTCAAGTTCGACTTCCTCGGGCTGACGACGCTGACGATACTGGACTGGACGCTCAGGTACATCAAGGCGGAAGGCGGAGGGCGGAAGGCGGAAGGGGAGCAGGGCAAGGCGGAAGACGAAAGGCGGAAGACGGAAGGTGGCAGCCCGGCGGCACCCGACACTCGACACTCGACACTCTCGCTGGAAGCGATCCCCCTCGACGACGCCGAAACCTACCGTCTTTTCGCCAACGCCGACACGACCGGGATATTCCAGTTTGAGTCGCGCGGCATGCGCGACCTTCTGAAGCGGGCGAAACCCGACCGCTTCGAGGATCTGGTGGCGCTGGTGGCGCTCTACCGGCCTGGCCCGATGGAGCTCATTCCGGAGTTCGTGAAGCGCAAGCACGGCGGGCGCGTCGATTATCCCGATCCGCGCGTCGAGCCCATACTCAAGCCCACCTACGGCATCATGGTCTACCAGGAACAGGTGATGCAGATCGCACAGGTGATCGGCGCCTACAGCCTGGGTGGCGCCGACCTTCTGCGGCGAGCCATGGGCAAGAAACTGCCGGAGGAGATGGCGCAGCACCGCGGCATATTCGTCCAGGGAGCCGCGAAGAACGGCGTCGACGACCGCAAGGCGAACGACCTCTTCGACCTGATGGAGAAGTTCGCGGGCTACGGCTTCAATCGCTCGCACGCCGCAGCCTACGCTCTCGTCGCTTACCAGACCGCGTACTTCAAGGCGCACCACGCCCCCGCTTTCATCGCTGCCAACATGTCGGCAGTCATGAACGACACGGACAAGGTCGAGCAGTTCACCGAGGACGCCCGCCTGCACGGGATCACGGTGCTGCCGCCGGACGTGAACGAGTCCGCGTTCCGGTTCGAGCCGGTGCCTCCAGGCACGGCCGGGGCGGGACAGAAGGGCGGAATCCGCTACGGCCTGGGCGGTATCAAGGGGACCGGGGAGGCGGCCATCGCGAGCATCGTCGAGGCGCGGCGCGAGCGGCCATTCACCGATCTCTTCGATTTCTGCCACCGCGTGGACAAGCGCCTGGTGAACCGGCGCGTCGTCGAATCCCTGATCCGCGCCGGAGCGTTCGACGCGCTGGACGATCATCGGGCGCGCCTCATCGCGGCGGTCGGCATCGCCCTCGAGAGCGCGGAGCAGGCGAGCCGCGCCGTCAACCAGGTGAGCCTGTTCGGAGACCTGCCCGAGGGGCCGCACGCGGCGCCGATGCCCGATGCGCCGCGCTGGAGCGTGAAGGAACGGCTGCAGAACGAGAAGTCGGCGCTCGGCTATTACTTCAGCGACCACCTGTTCAACATCTATGCGGCCGAGGTGCGCACCTTCGTGCGGACCCGGATCGCCGATCTGGCGGGCACCACTGTAGCCGGCAACTCCTGGATCGCCGGCGTGGTGCTCAACGTGCGCATGCAGAACACCGCCATGGGCCGGATGGCGATACTCACGCTCGCGGACGAGTCCGGCCGCGAGGAGATCGTCGTCTTCAGCAAGAGCTTCGAGAAATTCCGCCACAAGCTGAAGGACGACGAGCTCCTCGTGCTCGAGGTGCAGCGCCAGTTCCGCAGGGCGCGCGCGGACGCGGACGGCGACGGCGCAGGGGAGACGCGGCAGCGCATCGAAGTGGTGAACGTTTACGACCTCATCGAGGCGCGCCAGCGTTTCGCTCGAGGCGTGCGGATCACGTGCAACGGGCAGTCTTCGGGCGGCCGCCTGCGCGAGATGCTCGCGCCCTACCGCAGCGGCACTTGTCCGGTCTCGGTGGTGTACACGAACCGCGGCGCGGTTTGCGAGATCGACCTGGGAGAGTCCTGGCGCGTCAACCTGCACGACGACCTGATTCGCTCTCTCGGCGAGTGGCTTTCACCCGAGAACGTCCGCATCGTCTATGGGGAAGCGCGCTCGCAGGCGGTGACGAGTGAATGGTGAATCGCAAACCGGTGAATCGTGATTCGTGACTCGAAACCCGGAACTCGGAACTCGACAAAAACCGTGAATCGCGTACGGTGACGACTTGCTGCCGCTGAAACGAACGCTTTCCCGAGGCGCGTGGCGCGCCGTCACGAATCGGCAGTCACGAACCGCGAGTCACGAGTCACGAGTTACGAGTCACGCCTTCCTCCTCCTCCTGCTGGCACTGTCGTGGGGCGCTCAACCGGCGTGGGCCGGGGAAGCCGAATGGCGGATGCTCTACGAGCAGTCGGACGCGCACTTCCAGCGCGGCGACCTCGCGCAGGCGGAGCTCTTCGCGCGGGAAGCGCTGAAGGAGGCGGAAAGCTCGCTCGGCGAGGGCAGCCGGGCGACGGAGCTCTCCCTCGCGCGGGCCACGTTCACGCTGCGCCTCGCAGGCAAGCTCGACGAAGCCCTCGCGCTTGCGGCCCGCGGCGTGAAGGTGGCGGCGAAATTGCACGGGCCGGACGACCCGCAGAGCGCGCTCGCTCTGCAAAACCAGGCCGAGGTGCTGTTCGCGCAGAAGAAATACGGCGCCGCCGAGCAGCTGCATCGCCGGGCGCTCGCCATTTTCCAGAAGAAGTACGGGGAAAAGAACTTCCAGACCGCGACGAGCCTCCACAACGTCGGCACCATGCTCCTCGCGCAGGACAAGTACGTGGAGGCCGAGCGGTTCCTGAAGCGCGCGCTCGCGGTGAAGGAGCAGGTTCTGAAACCCGGGCACCGCAGCATCTCGCACACGTTGAACAATCTCGTGATCGCGCTCGAAGCGCAGAACAAGAACGCGGAAGCCGGGAAGTTCCGGGCGCGGGCGGCGGAGGTGGACAAGCAGCAGGCCGAACCGGCCAAGAAGCCAAGGCCGGCGGTAAAACCGAAGGCGATTTAGGCGTTAAGACGCGCGGAAAATCCCAAGATATGAACCGCCGAATTTTCTCTCTCAAATCCGAAGCGCGGTCGCGATGAACGCCGTCTTGCCCTCGGTATACGCCTCGCGGTCGGTCGGATAACGCGCAGCCAGAGCTTCCTTGAGCTGCTCGTAGCGCAGGGCCAGCGTCCTATCCGAGCGAAGCAAGTCGCGGAACGCCAGTTCCGCCACGCTATCAGCCGGTACTCTTACGTGCACGTGATGCGTGCGGCGCGTGCCGTACGGCGGCATGCCCTTCACGAAGAACATCCGGTCCGTGCGTGGGTTTTCACGCCAGTAGACGTAGCCGAGCGAGGTTATCGGCCCGATAAGATCCGGCCAGCGTGCGGGTTCAGGGTGGATCGCCAGGATATCGATGACTGGCTTCGCCCTGATGCCCGGAACAGCAGTGCTTCCAAAGTGCTCGAGCCGGAGTGCGTCTACGGGTGGCAAAACCGCGATGAGCGCGGCCGCCTCCGCCTCAAACTGCCGCGACCACGATGGATCCGGATCGACGAGCTCGATGCGGTCTGTCACGGTGTCACAAGAACGTCATCCGGCGAGGCCGGGATCCAGTAACAATCGTAATCGCGGCGTCGCCATCCTACCTTCCCCCAAGCACGTACGGTGACTTATGATGTGTATAATGTTACGGAAGTATACACATGGAGCGCTTGCAGATGCGAACCAATATCGTGATTGATGAAAAGCTCATGTCGGAGGCCATCAGGGCAAGCGGCGCACGGACCAAAAAGGAGGCCGTGGAGCTTGGTCTGAGAACCCTGATCCGGCTCAAGAAGCAGGAAGCCCTCCGCGGCTTGCGGGGAAAGCTCAAGTGGCGCGATGACCTGAATCGGATGCGGACCGACTGATGATTCTGGTCGATTCCAGCGTCTGGGTGGACTACTTCAATGGACAGGCCACGCAGGAAACCGATTTTCTCGACTCTCTGGTGGGAAGGGAGCCGGTTGCGATCGGCGACTTGATACTGACGGAAGTTCTTCAGGGATTCCGCAGTGATGCCGACTATGAGGCCGCGAGGGAGATGCTGGAGAGTCTGACCGTCTACGACTTGCTCGGCGTTGAGATGGCTGTAAAGACCGCTGACAACTACCGTGCTCTCAGGAAACGGGGGATAACCGTTCGCAAGACGGCAGATGTCATCATCGCGACATTCTGCATCGAGCATCGGCTTCCGCTTCTATACTCCGACCGCGATTTCGATCCGTTCATCAAGTACATGGGACTTAAGGCCGCTGTTGCCGCGGCCTGATCGTGCGGGCGAGCATCAGCGTTCATCGGCGGTTGCATTACAACGGTTACTCTGTCGGCCTTGCCGAGAACTCGCTGAACTCCCCGCTCCCCTCGCTCACCTTCACATCCGTCACGATCGCCGCCCGCGGCCCGCGCCGCGCCCATTCGATTATCGCTTCCACCGCTTCGGGCGTGCCCTGCACCGTGGCTTCGACGCTGCCATCGTGCCGGTTGCGCACCCAGCCCGTCACTCCGAGCTCGCGCGCCTTGCGCTCCATTCCCATGCGGTAGCCCACGCCCTGAACGCGTCCGGAGATTCGCAGGTGCTTTACGGTTCTCATCGTCGTCACCGATATTGGGTCGGGCTTTGTAAATCGGGGCGCACGCAATCGTGTGATCGACCAGAGCTCGTCCGCGTCCCGATTTACCAAGGCGTTGCCCGCATGGCAGCGCGCAGCTAACATCCTTGCCTTCAGTCGATTCCAGCAATCATAAAGTTCACATGTTATCGCGAACGGTCTGCGGGATAGTTTGCTGCGCGGCGTTGAACGTGGGCGCCGCGTACCCCGAGAAGCCGATACGCATCATTGTGGCCTTCGCGCCGGGCGGCAACATCGATTTGAACGCGCGCACGGTGGCGCCGGGACTCGCTGCGGAGCTCGGGCAGTCCGTGGTCGTCGAGAATCGCGCCGGTGCGGGAAGTCGCATCGGAACCGAATACGCCGCGAAGGCGCCGCCGGACGGATATACGATGCTGCTCGGCGCCAGCGGATCCATCACGATCAATCCGGTTTTCGGCACCAACGTCGCCTACGATCCCGTCCGCGATTTCGCCCCGACTTCCACCATATCGCTCGTCCCTATCGCGCTCGTCGTTCATCCGTCGCTGCCGGCGAAAACTGCGAAAGAGTTCATCGCGCTCGCGAAAGCGCGACCGGGACAGCTCCTGATGGCTTCAGCCGGCGCCGGCAGCAATACGCATCTCACGGGAGAACTGTTCCAGGTGGTGACGGGCGTCAAGTTCACGCACATTCCGTACAAGGGCGGCGGGCCGGCATTGATCGACCTGATTGCCGGACAGACGCAGCTCATGTTCGACCAGGTGACGACCTCGACGCCGTACGTGAAGGCGGGAAAGCTGCGCGCGATCGCGGTGGCCTTTCCCAGGCGCTCGCCGGTGCTGCAGGACGTGCCCACGATGCTGGAATCCGGAGTGAAGGACTTCGAGGCTGCCACCATCACCGGGATTTTCCTGCCTGCCGCGACGGCGAAGGAGATCGTCAATCGCGTCTACACCGCGCTCATCAAGGTGCTCGACCTGCCGGCGACGCGCGATGCGTTTACCCGCCTCGGTGCGGAGGTGGTAAAGAGCACGCCCGAGGAGCTGGGCAAGCGCGTGCGGGACGATTTCGCGCGGTGGAAGAGGGTGCAGCAGCAGACGGGAATCCGGATCGAATAAGTTCTCAAGGACGAAATTCAGCCACAGAGATCACAGAGGAAGCCCCTCTTTGTCTCTGTTACCTCCTTTTGAGGAAAATCAGGTTTCACGGGAATAACAGAGGCAACGGAGAAAACCGTTTCCGGATTGCGTTGTTTGTAAAACGTTGAGCTTCCCCTCGAATTTCGCCTACCAACGGTAGCATTGTAGGATGGGATTGAGTTGGAGGACGAGATGAAGCGAATTCTGAAACGGGAATACACGGCGGAGTTCCGGGAGCAGGCAGTCGCGATGGTCAATAACGGTCGCTCAGTACCGGAGGTAGCGGAGGAGCTTGGGCTGATCGCGCAGACGCTGCGTAACTGGTTGCAGGCCGCCGAGCGCGGCCGGTTAAATGAGAAGGCGAAGAAGGTGACCGAGGAGCAGATGGAGCTCTCGCGGCTGCGCGCCGAGAACGCACGGCTTAGGATGGAGAACGAGATTTTAAAAAAAGCGACGGCGTACTTCGCCAAGGACACGCTGTGAAGTACGCCTGGATCGAGAAGCATCTGCGCGTGTGGCCGGTGAGCACGCTGTGCAAGACGCTCGATGTGAGCCTGAGTGGGTTGAAGGCTTGGCGAGCTGGAGGTAGGCGCGGCTCGGATCGGCTCAGCGATGGGCAGTTGCTGCTGCTGATCCGGGCGATCCACGCCGAGTATCGGGGTGCCTATGGCTCCCCGCGTATGCACGATGAGCTGTGCAGCCGTGGCTATCGGGTGGGCAAGGCGCGCGTGGAGCGTCTGATGCGCGAGCACCACATCCGGGCCCGTCACAAGCGGCGCTGGAAGGCGACCACGGATTCCAAGCATGATCTGCCGGTAGCCTCGAACCTCATTGCCCGGGATTTCTCGCCTCCCCGTCCTAACCAGTGCTGGGGCGCGGACATCACTTATCTCTGGACCGATGAAGGCTGGCTGTATCTGGCGGTGGTGATGGACTTCTTTAATCGGGAAATCGTGGGCTGGTCGATCAAGGACGGGCTTACTGCAGATCTGGTCATCGATGCGCTGACGATGGCCTGGTTCCGTCGTCGGCCGGAGCCGGGCTTGATTCATCATTCCGATCGCGGCACGCAGTATGCGAGCGCCGCGTTTCAGAGCAAGCTCGCCGAGTATGGTATGCGCTGCTCGATGAGCCGCAAGGGCAACTGCTGGGACAACGCTGCTGTCGAGAGCTTCTTCAACTCTCTGAAGAACGAACGCGTGCATGGACAGCGCTATCACACCCGAGCCCAAGCCAAAGCTGACATGTTCCAATACATCGAAGGGTTCTATAACCGTATTCGCCGCCATTCAACGCTCGGTCAGATCTCGCCGCTGCAGTTTATGAAGCATTGGCAAGCCAGGCAGAGGGCGGCATAGGCGCTGCTGCTTGGTAGGCGAAAAACGCAGGGAACCTCACGTGCAGTCTGGTTTTCTCTGTGACCTCTGTGTCCTCTGTGGCAATGGTGTTTTGCAACATTTGACTGAGAAAGGCACGAGCATGGCAAAGATATTTCTGGTGGCGCCGGACGCGCCGATGGAAGAAGTGGAGCAGCTGAAGCCGCAGCGCCAACTGGGCGCGGGCGGCATCCGGCTGGGCGTGCTGGACAACAGCAAAGGCAACGCCGATCACCTCCTCAACCTGATCGTCGAGGGCGTGAAGAAGGAGTTCAAAGTCGACACGGTCGTCATGAAGCGCAAGCCCACCTCGAGCCGCCCGGCCACGGACCAGATGCTCGACGAGCTGGCGCGCGAGACGGACATCGTCATCAGCGCGATGGCCGATTGAGGGTCGTGCACGTCGTGGAGTGTCCACGACATGGCGCAGTTGACGAAGCGGGGCCTGATCGCCGCGGTGGTGTGCTCGGACTCGTTCATGAAGCTCGGCAGCGCGCAGGCGAAGGTATTCGGCGTGCCCGATCTGCCGCTTCTCAGGATCGCGCATCCGCTGGGCGGCCTCTCGATGGAGAAGGTGCGCGAGCGCGCCGCCGTTGCGCTGCCGCAGCTTCTCAGCATGGTGAAGGAGAAGCGCTCATGAGCTCGCTCGATGCGATGCTCAGGTCCCCCGGTGCGCTCGTCGAGTGCGACGACGATCCCGAGGCGGTCTACGAGCTGCTGTGCGCCAAGGGCTGGAGCGACGGACTGCCCGTCATCCCCCCGACGCCCCAACGCGTCGAGCGCATGCTCGCCTATTGCGACCGCGACTTCGACGTGCCGGTCGCGAAAATCCCGCCACGCTACGGCTCCGCGACGCCGGTCAGGCTCGCTTCCAACGCCGTCATGGCGGGCTGCAAGCCGGAGTACTTCCCGTTGGTGCTGCTCGCGATCGAGGCGCTGGCCGAGGAGCCGTACAACCTGTACGGCACGCAGGCGACCACCCATCCGTGCACGCCCATGCTGATATTCAATGGCCCGGTGGCGAAGGAAGTAGGCCTGAACAGCGGGCACAACGTCATGGGCAACTACTTCCGCGCCAACGCTGCGATCGGGCGCGCGGTGCGGCTCGCGCTCGTCAACATCGGGGCGGCGATCCCGGGAACGGGCGACATGGCGACCGCGGGGACGCCTGCCAAATTCACTTTCTGCGTAGCCGAGAACGAAGCCGCGAGCCCATGGGAGCCGCTGCACGTGGAGCTGGGGTTTCCTGCCTACGCAAGCACGGTGACCGTCGTTGCGGCCGAAGGGCCGCACAACATCAACGACCACGAGAGCCTGACCGCCGAGGGCATACTCACGATGGCGGCGGGCACCATGACCATTACGGGCTCCAATAACGCCTACTACGCCGGCAACCCCGTGCTCGCGTTCGGCCCCGAGCACGCGCAGACGGTCGCGGGCGGTGGCATGAGCAAGGCCGACGTGAAGCGCTGGCTCTACGAGCACGCGACGCTCCCGATGGGACGCTTTTCCCGGGAGGGCATAGAGAGGCGGTTTCGCCGCAAGCTCTCCGAGCAGTACGCCGACGCGGCTCTCGACGCGCCGGTGCGAATGTTTACCAAGCCGGACGACCTGGTCGTGATCGTCACCGGCGGGGCGGGAAAGCACTCGCAGTGGGTGCCGACCTTCGGCAATACGCGCGCGGTGACGCGGCCGCTAACGCGGCTGGACGGCGAGCTCGTCAGGTCGATCGAGGAGTTGCGGCGGGGCTAGTCGAACTTCAAAATCCTTTGCCACGGAGGACACCGAGGTCCCAGAGAAGCCCGACAAAACCGGCAGCAGACTCAACGGACACGAAGGAACGTGCTTTTCTCCGTTGCCTCTGTGAACTCCTGTTCGAACGTTTCTTTGCTGTCTTCAACAGGAGACAACGGAGGAAACAGAGGTCGCGCATGACTCAGGATTCGGCTGCTTCAAATAGTATTCCTCTGTTTCTCTGTGGCTAATTCGTGTTTTCGAGACAGGTTCCAACCATGTGCCGTAACATCAGAACGCTCTTCAACTTCGAGCCGCCCGCCACGGAGCAGGAAATCCGGGCCGCCTCGCTCCAGTTCGTGCGCAAGCTCTCCGGCTTCAACAAGCCTTCCCGATCCAACGACGCCGCGTTTGCGCAGGCGGTCGACGAGGTGAGCAAGGCAGCGAGCAAACTGATTCGCTCGCTGGTCACCGTGGCGCCGCCGCGTGACCGCGAGGAGGAGCGCGCAAAGGCGATGGCGGAGGCGGCGAAGCACTTCGGGAAGCTTACGCTGACCGAGGTCAAGGAATAAGGCGGAAGGGGGAAGGCGGAAGGCGGAAGGCGGAAGGCGGAAGGCGGAAGGCGACAACATCTGCCGGCGCACTATTTAGGCCGCTTCATCCGAGCCGCCTCATCCAAGCGGCGTTATCTGAGCCGCTGTTAGCGTCAGCGTACTCTTCGCGGCATCTGCGCCCGCAGCTTGCTGAGCTCGCCCTCCAGATCCCTGATCCGCTCGAGGAGCGTCAGGACAAGCGCGACGCCGTGCGGTTCGAGCTCGAAGCTCGCCCGCAGGCGGCCTGCCGCCCGAACCGTGGTAAGACAAGTCGCCGTGAACGTCCATTCCTGGGCGCCGGGGTCGACGGGCGAGATGGCGCCGTAGTCGGTCAGTTCCCGCAATTCCACCTCCGTCAGGCCCGCCAGCTCGGCAAGCTCGGCGATGGAGAAGCGGAGGTTTTCTGTCAGCCACAAGGCTTCGTCTCGTTCAAGCGGCATTGCTGACCTCTGCAAAGTGGCCGCGCGGGTTGAACGCGGAGCGCTCGCCGAGCTGGCGGTAGAGCTCGCGCTCGCCCTCTGTCGCTGCCGCGGGCACGACGATCTGCACCATCGCGTAGAGGTCGCCTTCGCCGCCGCCCGGCCTGGGAAGCCCCCGCTTGCCGAGCCTCAACTGCTGCCCGGCGCGCGTGTTTGGCGGGACCTTGAGCTGGACAGTCCCGGCGAGCGTGGGTACCTCGACGGCGCCGCCCAGCACGGCTTCCCAAGGTGCGAGCGGCAGATCGATATACAGGTCGTGCCCGCTCACGCGGTAAAGCGGGTGCGGATGGAGCGCGATGTTGAGGTACAGGTCGCCATCCCGCCCGCCGTTCAGTCCCTTGCCTCCCTTGCCTGCGAGGCGCAGGCGTTGCCCGTCAGTTGCGCCCTTCGGGACGCGGACCTTGAAAGTCCGCGAAACGCGCCGGACGCGGCCCTGTTCGTCGAATTCAGGCACTGCCAGATTGAGCTCGACCTCGGTGCCGCGGTACGCATCTTCCAGCGAGATGTGGGCCGCAACTTCGTAGTCCTGTCCGGGCATGCGGATCGGACCGCCGCCACGCCTGGCGCCACCCAGTCCCGCAAACAGATCCGAGAGATCGAGGTCTTCGAAGGAGAACCCCGATTCCCCGAACCGGCTGTCCCAGCCTGGCGGCGGCCGGAAATCCTCCCCCGGCCGGTGGGTGCCCAACTGATCGTAGGCGGCGCGCTTCTCGGGGTCCTTGAGCGTGTCGTAGGCTTCCCCGATCTCCTTGAATTTCTCCTCGCCGGCGGGATCCTTGGTCACGTCGGGGTGGTACTTCTGCGCGAGCTTGCGGTAGGCCTTCTTGATCGCGTCGGGGCCGGCATCGCGCCCCACGCCCAGGATGTCGTAGTAGTCCTTGTATTTCATTGTTTTGCAGGCTCTGTCGGACGGCTAACCCTGAGGTTAGATGGCGCCTGCCGCCCGCGGTTTCAAGAAGACTCACCCGCGAGTCGCTATTCATTGAGCATGGACCCTCGCTGATGCCGCCCGGCAATGTCAGTGGGCGGACCAAAGACATTGCTATCAGCCCGGTTTGCTTCAGATTTCACGCCGGAGGCCGTAAACATGACGGGTAATCCCGAATGTGGCGAAAAGGGAGCGCGCACGCGCCGGACAAGCATGTGGCAGCTCAAGGATAGACGTGAACCGGGTCAGCAGCCGCTCGAGAAGAGCGGAGAGCATGAGCTCGTGCCTGCTTCGCCGGCTCCGGTCGATGCGGTCGACCCGAACGCTGGGGGCGCGATGCAACGCCGCAAGCCCGTGATGCGGCTTGGCCTGGGAGCTAAGTTCACCCTGACCGTGCTCGCCATTCTCGCGTTCACCATGGCCGCAAATACCCTTTATTTTCTCGGGACGGCCACCCGCTTCCACGAGAAGCAACTCGAGGAGCGCGGCAGGGCGTTGGGTCACCTGATTGCGCTGGTCAGCCCGGAGGCGATACTCGGCTTCGACTACGTGCTGCTCAACGATTACACCCGCGAGGTGTCTTCCCAGCGGGATGTCGTCTACGCCGTCATCGTAAGCCCCCACGGAGAGCCGCTCTCGTCGTCGATCAGCGATGCCGATCCTTCGATCAAGCGACAGCTCGCGGCGGGCGAAGCGAAAGGGCTGCCGCAGCGCCTGAAGAAGCTGGAAGGCTCACCGCAGTTGATCCAGCTCGACTTCCCCATCGTCCACAACAAAACGGTGCTGGGTCACTTCCTGGTCGGGATCAGCCGCGAGGCGCTCGACAGCGAGTTCTGCCGGCAGTTGCTCGTCCAGATCGTGGTGTTCATCGCGATCGTGGTGTTCCTCTCCGCGGCGATCCACGCCGTCTTCCGCTACAACGTCCTGTATCCGATCCGCAAGCTGATTGCCGCATCGGAGAACGTCGGGCGCGGTGATTACGCGCGCGTCGAGGTGAAGGCGGCCGACGAGCTGGGGCTGCTTGCGCGCGCGTTCAACGCGATGAGCGAGGAGGTCCGCAAGGAGCAGGCGAAACTCCACCGCCAGGCCAACTACGACACGCTGACCGGCCTTCCCAACCGGATGATGGCGCTCGAGCGGATCAGCCTCGAGATCAGCCGGGCGAAGCGTTCCCGGCAGCGGTTCGCCATGTTTTTTATCGATCTGGACAATTTCAAGGACGTCAACGATTCACTGGGCCATGCGGTGGGCGATCAGCTGCTCGCTGCGATCGGCGCCCGAGTGCGCGCCATCCTGCGCGATGCCGACACGGTCGCGCGTCTGGGCGGTGACGAGTTCCTGGTGCTCGCGCCGGATATCGCCAACGAAGTGCAGGTGGAGGAGATCGCCGAGCGGCTGATCAAGGCCGTTTCCGAGCCGCAGAACCTGAACGGGCGCAAGGTCGTGGCGCGCTGCAGTATCGGCATTACCCTCTTCCCGGACAACGGAGACAGCGTGCAGACGCTGCTCGCGAACGCGGACAACGCCATGTACCAGGCGAAAGCCAGCGGACAGGGCTCAGCGATCTTCTTCACGGAGGAAATGAACACCAGGCTGCGCGAGCGCATGCAGATGGAGCACGACCTCAACCTGGCGGTGGAGCTCGGGCAGCTCGCGCTCCACTTCCAGCCGATCTGCGAGACCGGCGGTCGCCGACATCGTGGCGCCGAGGTGCTCCTCCGCTGGCAACACCCGGAGAAGGGCTTTGTCAGCCCTGCGGTCTTCATACCGCTGGCGGAAGCGACCGGTCAGATCGTCGCCATCGGCGATTGGGTCCTCGAGCAGGCTTGCAAGAGGTGGCGCGCATGGCAGGATGAAGGAATCGATCCGGGCTACCTCGCGATCAACATATCGCGCGTCCAATTCAGGAGGCGATTCTCGAAGCGCCTTGCCGAGCTCATGGCGACTTACCGCATTCCGTCCCATGCGCTCGAGCTGGAGATTACCGAGAGCGTCCTCCTGGACGACCACGAGCAGGTAGCCGAGGAGCTGGCGAGCCTGCGGGCGTTCGGCCTGAACCTGTCGCTGGACGATTTCGGCACCGGCTACTCCTCACTGTCCTACCTGAAACGCTTCCGCTTCGACGTGCTGAAGATCGACCGCAGCTTCGTCGCCGGACTGCCCGGGGACGCGGACGACGTCTCCCTCGTCAAGGCCATACTCGCCATGGCGAAGGGACTCGATCTCAAGGTGGTCGCCGAAGGCGTCGAGAACCAGGGCCAGTTGAACTTCCTGGCGTCCCACGATTGCGAACTCGCGCAGGGCTATCTGCTCGCCAAGCCGATGAGCGACGTGGCCTATCGCGCCTACCTGCAGAAAAACAAAGCCGGCGCCGCGCCGCTCGCGCTCGCGTCGCCACTGGCCGCATGAGTCGAAGGGCGGAACACCGCATGCACGACGCTCGAGCACGAGGAACACCGGCAAAGCGGCGATCGATGCCGTGGCTGACGCGCTGGCGCGCGTACGTCGTTGCCTGTCTCCTGCTGGCCGCGAACGCGGTCCTTGCGCCGGTAGTTCAAGCCGGTCCCGAGCCGCTTACCATGGGAGTTTTTCCGCGCCGCAATTTCTCCGAGACGGCGAAGCTCTTTACGCCCATGTCGGACCATCTCGGAGAACGGCTGGGCCGCAAGGTGGTGCTCGTAACATCCAGGAATTTCAGCACCTTCTGGAAAGAAGTGAGCGAAGCGCGCTATGACATCGTGCACTACAACCAGTACCACTACATCCGTTCGGCGCACGCTTACGAGGTCATCGCGCACATCGAAGAGTTCGGCAGAAGCACCATCGTTCCGACCGTTTACGTGCGCCGCGACAGCGGCATAACGGATCTGACCCAGCTCAAGGACCGCTCGGTCATGTTCGGCGGCGGCGAGGACGCCATGGTGAGCTACGTAGCCATTCGCCACCTGTTTCAACAGGCCGGTTTGAAGAAGAAAGACATCAACGCGCTCTTCGCCGTGAACCCGCCCAACGCGATACTGGCGCTCGATCGCCGGCAGGCGGCTGCCGCCAGCGTTGGGGACACAATCCTGGAGTTGCCGGAGGTAAGAGCCGCCGTGGACGTCAACGGGCTGACCCCACTGGCCAGCGCGCCACCCCTGCTGCAATTGCCGGTAGCTGTGCGGCGCGACATGCCCCCGAGATTACGCGCGGAGATCCAGTCGATATTGGTCGACCTCGAGATGAGCGAAGCGGGCAGGCAGGTCCTCAGGTCCGCGACATTGACGGGCATGGGAAAAGCCGAGGACAGAGACTATGACCCTCATCGTAGGATTGCCGCTGCGGTGTTGGGAGATACCTTCGCCGCCGCACCGTCCGCACGGCGGGGCGAACCCGGCAGTCCGGGCCGATAGGAACGATTGAAGGTCACAGGGTAGGGCCGAGTAGAACGGAAGCCGCAAGAGCGCGTACCGATGACGCGCGGCGGTTTTCCAGGAGAGCGCAGATGAAGATACAGCATGTCACATACCGGAGCCGCGGACGAGAGCGAGTCATTTCCCTGCTCCTTCTCGTCGCGACCGCGATTCTCGCACCCGTTGTTGCGGCCGCCGAGGACACCCTGATCATGGGCGTCTTCCCGCGGCGCAATGCCGCCGAAACAACGAAGATGTTCACGCCGCTCGCGGAGGCGCTCGGCGAACGGCTCGGCCGGAAGGTGGTCCTGATCACCGCCAAGGATTTCGACTCGTTCTGGCAGGGAGTCGTCGAGCGACGCTACGACATCGTGCACTACAACCAGTATCACTATATCCGTTCGTCGCACGACTACCAGGTCGTCGCCCACATCGAAGAATCGGGGAAGAGCACGATCGCGGGCGTGCTCTACGTGCGCAAGGACAGCGGCATCACCAGCCTCGCGCAACTGAAGGGGCGAAGCGTCCTCTTTGGGGGCGGCGAAGATGCGATGATCAGCTACATCGCGAATCGCTACCTGATGCTGCAGGGGGGATTGGCGAAGGAAGACGTGAAGCCCCTGTTTGCTGTGAATCCGCCCAACTCCGTGATCGCCCTGCACCGGCGTCAGGCCGATGCCGCGGGCGCGAGCGACGGCGTGCTCGACTTCCCGCTGGTCAAGAAAGCGATCGAAACCGACGAGCTCGCCGTACTCGCGATTTCCCAGCCCCTGCTGCAACTTCCGGTGGCGGTGAAGCGCACCATGTCCGCCAAGCTCCAGACATCCATCCAGTCGATTCTGGTGAATTTGAAGAACAGCGAGGTCGGGATGCAGACCCTGAAATCGGCTGCACTGACCGGCGTGGGCAAGGCGGAAGACAAGGATTACGATCCGCACCGCAAGATGGTGCGGGCCGTATTCGGTCCCGAGCCTGTCGGGAAATAATTCGCGACAGCGGAGGACGGCGCCGACCCGCGCGCCGTCAGGGCGGCTGAATGCGATAGATTTTTCGCTGGCCAGCTTCCCGGTATCGTCATCAACTTATTGATAGCGTTAGGGAAATAATATACCTCCCGGATTGATAGATTTGATCTGGTGGTAGGTTTCACTTCTAATCCGCTCTCGAATCGTCGCGTTCGGTCGACGGCACGAGTCTGGGAGAGCGGAAGACATGGATGTCAACGTTGCCGCTGCGGGTCAGGAAGTGCGATCCGTGCGAGCCGCCCCCTCGCCGGGGCGGATGCGCCCAGACGCGTTGCGTGGGAAGACATGGGCCGCGGCTGCACTGGCGCTCGGCTTTGTGCTCTGGGCGCATCTGGGATCTCACCTCCCCGTCTTCCGTACCCACGTTTCGGTCGAGCGCGGCTGGAAGGAATTCCGGGACGGCTACGGCGTTAGCGAATTCGGTGGCGACGGGCACTTCGTGCGGGCGGCGCAGAACGGCTACAACGTATTTTTCTTCACTCACAAGTACGCCGGGCGCTTCACGCGCAAAACTCCCGCAGATCGGGTAAACGCCTGCGCCGGTTGCCATACCCCTGCGGATATGGCCTACGCTTTTGTCAACGCGGATCGCTTCGATCCGAAAAGCGGCCGCCGCCTGTCGTTCGAAGAGCGCGTGATGCGCTGCTTTGCAGGCTCTATGGACGGCTTCGTGCCGACGCTCTACGACCCCACGGTGCGGGACCTGCGCATCCTCGCGCGCGTGGTGGCTCACCATCTGCAGTTGAGCGAAGGCGCGCGCAAAGATGGAGTCCAGTTGAGCGAAGGCGCCCACGGTGACGGAGGCTAGCCGCATGCGGCTTCCGCGGGTCAAATTTCTCAAGACCGCTCTCATCGTGGCGGCCCTCGTGGGCCTCTATCAGCTCGCGGTGGCGAAGCACGGCGAGCGCGATGCGCTGCGCAGGGCGGCCGTCGACCTCACCCCGAACTGCCGGACGAAGCTGCACGATTACTCGCTGCAGTCCGGCGTGCGCTACCGCTCGCCCTACCTCGAGAAAACGACGGGGAAGGCGATCGAGCGGCGCGGCTACAGCGAGGAGGACGTGAGAGCGATCCAGCGCGGGTGCAACATCGTGGACGACCTGCAGGGACAGCAGGCGAAAAGCGGCGCGCAGGAGCGCTGGAACTCGAAGCGCTTCAGCCGCAGCACTCATGCTAGCTGCAATCACTGCCATCAGAACGCGGGCGACAAGCAGGATGCCGCGGGGAATCGGTTGGTCGGCTCGAACGGCCTCGCGGCCTCCTGGGTGATGGCCGACATGTACGACCGGTTCACGGGGCTGCTCCTGCCCTACGAGCTCCGCCAGATGCAGTGCTACATCAATTCGTCGAACGGCTTCAAGCCGAACGCCGCCGACGACCTTCTTCGCGACGTCACGGCCTATAGCCGCTTCCTCACGGCCGCGCTTGATCTCAAAATGGGTAACCGCTATCCGGAGCAGGGTATGGACGAGATTCCGGTATCGGCCACGCCGCGCCGCGGCGACGATTATATCCGGGGCGCACATGTCTACCGCGAGAAGTGCGCGAGATGTCACGGGCCCCAGGCGCACGGTACGGTCGCGCAGGGGCGGGTGCTTTACCCGGCTCTTGCCGGCAAGGAGTCCTTCAGCCTCGACTCGCGCATGAACTTTGCCCGCGTAAATACCGTCATGCCGGGCTTCATTTGCCGCAACATGCCCCTAGGGGAAGAGGGCAGCCTCGAGAACCAGGACTGCCGTGACATCGCGTATTACCTGAGCACTCTGCCGCGACCGGCCGGGGACAGGCAAGGTCCTCTCGTGGCCCTGTGGCAACAGGTAATGATGACCGTCATGCCGCCTCTCACCCGTTATGCCGAATCGTTCGGTGCGAGCGAAGCCGCTGCGCCCCGCGGCGCCGAGATAGCCGCACGCCCATGAGCGTCTTTGCCGCCGCGCAGCCACGCATCTCTCCGGTGCTGCAGGGCAACCTGCTGGTCGGGCTGACCTTGGCGGTCGTGACGCTGCCTCAGGCGATCGCATTCTCGACTACGCTTGCGGGCCTGCCACCTCATTTCGGCATCTACGCTGCGATCTGGGGCGTGCTCCTGACGGCGTTGCTCAATCCGTCACGTGTTTTCAGCGGCGGTCCCAATACCACGATGTCGGCCGCTATCGGCGTGACCCTCCTGCCGCTCGCGCCGCAGTTCGGCGCCGACTATATCGGCTACGCGCTCACGCTGATCCTCCTCGCTGGCCTGATACAGCTTCTTTTCCTGCTCGTTCGTCCCCTCGGCAGGATGCTCGACCTCATCAACGAGCCGATCATCAACGGGCTGATCTGCGGCATCGGGTTTTTCCTCATCTTCAAGTCGTTGACGAGCTTTGCTGGTCTGCCGATCAACACCGAGGTGCAATGGCCGCTGTGGATCGCCTGGCAGTCGTTTCTCGCGGTCCTGGAGATCGGCAACCTCTACGCGATCCAGATCGGGCTCGTTACGCTTGTCGCGACGCTCGTGCTGCGCCAGTTTTCGCCGCTTCGCAACTGGGCGATTCTGATCGGCGTCGCTGCCGGCACGGCGTACTCGCAGTACCTGAATGCCACGGTGGGTCTGCAGAACACCATGGTAGAGCAGATCGCGAATCTGTCCGGCATCGGCTTCGTCTTTCCGTCCCTCCCCGTGTTCAGCCAGGAGGCCATGTCGGACATCATCTCGATCCTACCGGGTGCCGTGACGCTGGCGTTGCTCGGCCTGTTCCAGACGGTGGCGGCGATGCGGCGCATGAACCGCAAGATCGGTGACTACACCGACAGCCGTAAGGGAATCTTCGCCGACGCGGTGTCGAACTGCCTGCTGCCGTTCCTCTCGTCGCTTCCCAGTTGCGCATCCTTCAATCGGATGTGGCTGGTGCACAGCCTGGGCGGCCACGGCCGCCTCGCTTCGGCGATCTCGGCGGTGATCCTGCTTTTGATGGTTCTATTCTTCGCCCCGCTAATAGCCATCATTCCGATGCCGGCCATGGCAGCCATCATCATGGTTTTGGGCGCGAACATGATCAATTGGGACGACATCAGGCCTCACCTGCGGAACCGGCGCGAGGCAGTAGTGTTCGCAGCGTCCTTCTTGTCGGTACTGTTCCTCGATCTCTTCGGCGCCGTGATCGTGGGCTCCCTCCTGGCCATTGCCTACGCCAAGTGGGAGCAGGCCCATCCGAGCATCAGCCTGCGCGGCAACGTCCTCAAGGTGCGGGGTAACATCTACTACGGATCGCTGCCGGTGATCGAAGCGAAATACCACGAGGTCAACGCGCGCGAGGGCAGCGTGGTCCTCGACTTCTCTGAGTGCTACTACATCGACCAGGAAGGGATACGCTGGCTGGCGGCGGCGAAGGCGGCGAAGGCGGTCGCTTTCCGCGATCGCCGGACGAGCGATCGCCGCAACCTCGATCGGCGGGCGGCTATGGGCGAGGGGCAGGGGACGGGCAAACGGCGCACGCAGCGCCGCGTAAGAGCGGATCGCCGGCAACGAGCCGAATTCTGATGCCGTTCGTTCGCTAAGGGGCCTCTCCAGCGCGCCGCCCTTCGTGCGGCGTGTCCTGCAAGTTCTTTTAATCGAGCTAGACCGTGAGCCACGCCTGTGCTCGCGGCCACCATCGTATTGTCGTATGATATGTTAATGTTCTTAACATCAACAGCTCATACGGAACACATTACATGGGCACCCTTTTCGTAGAGTCCAAGACCGCGCGCCTGACGGTGCTGATCGATCCGTACAAGAAGGAAGCGTTCGAGAAGCTCTGCGCCGCCCAGGACCTCACCCCGTCACAGGTCGTGCGTCAGCTCATCAGAGAATATTTGCAGCGGCACGGGGTTACCTGGGGCGCCAACGCGCCTGCCGAATCCGGCAAGCCATGATGGAAGCGGGCCGAGTCTCACAGGGCCACGGCGCGGGCTCGTGGCCGCGCAGCACGATCTGAACGGCAGGGAATGGACTTTGTCTCCTTCAGCCCGGCCGACGCCGCGGTCACGTTGTCCGTGGCTTGGATAGCGCTCGGCGCGCTGGGGCTTGCAAGCTTGCGAGCGCCGCGGATCATCGCCGGGCTCATCTTTCCCGCGGGCGCGCTGGTAGCGCTAGCGCTGGCGGCGACCGGCTTGTGGGCGATCGGCGCTCCCCCGAGCGCCGCGATTCTGCCCGCTGGCCTGCCGGATCTGCCGTTTCACGTGCGCGTCGACGCCCTCTCCGGGTTCTTCCTGCTGCTTCTCGGCGGCGTTTCTTTCGGCGTATCGCTCTTCTCCGCCGGCTACTTCCGCGGCGCTTCGACCCCCGCGTTCGGGCTCACGTGCCTGCAATACCACGTGTTCCTGGCAGCCATGGCGTTCGTGCTGATCGCCGACGACGCCTATCTCTTCATGATTACCTGGGAATCGATGGCGCTCGCCTCCTATTTCCTGGTCACGACCGAGCACCACGACATGGAGAACCGCAGGGCGGGCTTCATCTATCTGCTGGTGGCCCACGTGGGCGCGATCGCGATCCTGCTCACGTTCGGGGTGCTAGACGGCGGTCGCGGAGATTACACCTTCGAGGCGTTGCGGCAGTCCGATTTGAGCCCGCGCTGGGCGACCGTAGCGTTCGCGCTCGCATTCTTCGGCTTCGGGGCCAAGGCCGGCATGCTGCCGCTGCACGTATGGCTGCCGGAAGCGCACCCGGCTGCGCCGTCGCCTGTGTCGGCGCTCATGAGCGGCGTCATGCTGAAGACTGCGATCTACGGCATGGTTCGCTTCATCTACGACTTGATCGGCATGGTGCGCTGGGAGTGGGGGCTCGCCGTCCTTCTCTTCGGGGCCGTCACGTCGCTCTTCGGCGTGCTCTTCGCGCTGATGCAGCACGATCTGAAGCGCCTTCTCGCCTATCATTCGGTCGAGAACATCGGCATCATCCTGATCGGGCTCGGGCTGTCGATGGTGTTCATCGGCAGCGGTTATCTCGTTCCCGGCGTGCTCGGCCTGATCGCCGCGCTCTACCACACCTTGAACCACGCGGTGTTCAAGGGCCTGCTGTTCCTGGGCGCCGGGGCGATCCTCAAGTCGACCGGTTTGAGAAACCTGAACGAGATGGGCGGCTTGAGCCGTTACCTGCCGCACACGGCGCTTTATTTCCTCGTCGGCGCGCTGGCGATCTCGGCGCTGCCGCCTTTGAACGGCTTCGTTTCCGAATGGCTTACCTTCCAGGCGTCGTTGCAGGCGCCGGTCCTGCAGAGCAGCGTGGTGCGCAGCCTCGTACCCATTGTCGCGGCGGTGCTGGCTCTCTCCGGGGCACTCACCGGCATGTGCTTCGTGAAGGTCTACGGAATCGCTTTCCTCGGGCAGCGCCGGCACCCGTTCGCCCAAGCGCCGCGGGAGGCGAGCCGCTGGGAGCGCGCGGGCATGCTGTGGCTCGCAGCCGCCTGTTTCGCGCTCGGGCTCCTGCCGGTCTTCGTGATCGGCGAGTTGAGCAAGGTCAGCGTCGCGCTTACCGGCGTCGGGCTCGGCGAGGAGGCGATGGCTTCCGGCTGGCTGTGGCTCGTGCCCACCGCCGGCGCCCAGGCGAGCTACGGCCCGATCGTTTTCCTGCTCGTCATCGCGGCCGTGTTCGGCTTGACCTTCCTCGTCGTGCGCCAGCTCTATCACGGCCGGCTGCGCCGCGCGGACCCGTGGGACTGCGGCTTCCCGGAGCAGAGCGCGCGCATGCAGGACACGGCCGATGCCTTCGGCCAGCCGATTCGCCACATATTCGCGCCCGTCTACCGGATCAACCGCGAGATTCCGCGCGCCGAGGACCGCGAGCCGGTTTTCAGGCAGTCGGTGGAGGACCGCCACTGGTACGCGCTCTACCTGCCGATCGCGCGCGCGACCGAGTTCCTGTCGAGCCGGATCGGCCGCGTGCAACAGGGGCGCATCTCGGTCTACCTCCTCTACAGCTTTCTCACGCTCATCGCCCTTCTGGTGTTCGCGCAATGAACATCGCGAGCGGCGTCGTTTTCCAGGTACTGCAGTCGGTGCTGGTCGTGCTGATCGCGCCGCTCATGCTGGGCTGGGTGAACCAGTGCCGGGCCTGGCTGCAGAACAAGAGCGGAGCGGGCATCTGGCAGCCCTACCACGTGTTGCACAAGCTCTTCCACAAGGATGCCGTGCTCGCGCATGGCGCTTCGCCGCTCTTCCGCGCTACGCCCTACATTCTCTTCGGGTGCATGTGGCTCGCCGTCGGCATCGTGCCGGTGCTGGCGACCTCGCTGCCGTTCGCTCCCGCGGCCGACGTGATCGCCCTGGTGGGTCTCTTCGCGCTCGCGCGCGTGTTCGTGTCGCTCGCGGGCATGGACGTCGGCACTTCGTTCGGGACGCTCGGCGCGCGGCGCGAGATGATGATCGGCTTTCTCGCGGAGCCTGCGATGCTGATGACGCTTTTCACGGCCTCGCTCATCAGCCAGTCCACCTCGCTCGCGACCATCGTCGAGACGCTGGGCCAGCGCGAGCTCGTCATCTATCCGAGCATGGCGTTCGCGGCGGTGGCGTTCGTGATGGTGCTGCTTGCCGAGAACGCGCGCATCCCCATCGACAATCCGGCGACGCACCTCGAGCTCACGATGATCCACGAGGCGATGATCCTGGAGTACTCGGCGCGGCACCTGGCGCTGATCGAATGGGCGGCGAGCCTCAAGCTGACCGCGTACGTCGCGATCGGCATCGCGCTTTTCGTCCCGTGGGGCATCGCCGCGGCCGGCGACTGGGCGGGGCTGCCGCTCGCGCTCGGAGCGCTCGTCGCCAAGCTCGCGCTGGCGGGCGCGGGCCTGGCGCTCCTCGAAACCGTGTCGGCGAAGATGCGCATCTTCCGTGCGCCCGAGTTCCTCGGCACCGCGTTCCTGCTCGCGACGCTCGGCATGCTGACCCATTTCCTGCTCGAACGATAACAACCAAAGCTCAGCCGCAGAGGACGCCGGGGACGCGGAGGCAAAGATGGAAGAAAACGACGGGCGAGGCTTTTGAGCATGGATCTTCCGCTTTACGTGCAGCTCATCAATCTGTGCGCGGCCCTCCTGCTGCTCCTCGCCTTCGCGATGCTCACGCAGCGGCGCATACGCTCGCTCATCGACCTTTTCGCGCTGCAGGGCTTCGTGCTGGTGGTTTCGACCGTCGTCGTGGCGTGGTCGACACACCAGGCTCACCTTTACTATTCCGCGCTCCTCACGTTCTCGCTCAAGGTGCTGTTGCTGCCGTGGATCATGCACCGCCTGATCCGCGCGCTCAACGTGCTGTGGGACGTCGAGACCCTGATCGACATCCCCGCGACGATGCTGGTCGGCATCGTGCTCGTCATCTTCGCGTTCAATCTCGCCGCGCCGATCTCGCAGTTCGCCGGCACGATCACCAAGAGCACGCTCGGCATCGCCACCGCGTGCATCCTGCTGGCATTCCTCATGATGATCACGCGGCGCAAGGCGGTCTCGCAGGTGATCGGCTTCCTCGCCATGGAAAACGGCCTCTTTTTCGCCGCGACTTCGGCAACCTACGGCATGCCGATGGTGGTCGAGCTCGGCATCGCCCTCGACGTGCTGGTCGGCACGCTGATCTTCGGCGTGTTCTTCTTCCACATTCGCGAGACTTTCGAGAGCCTCGACATTCATCATCTCGAGAAGTTAAAGGAACGTTGAATATCAACCGCCGAGAAGCTGAGCCCGCCGAGAGAAGCCGAATGGAACCACAGATAGACGTGGTGGTGAAGCTCTGATGGAAGTGCTGCTCGTACTGGCAATACCGTTCGTGGGCGGGATCCTGCTCGCGCTCTGGGGGCATCGCGACTTCGCGGCGGAGCTGAACTCGGCGATGAGCCTCCTCACCTTCCTCGCGGCGGCGGCTCTCACTGTGCGTATCATCGCCACGGGGCCGCTGCTCGCATGGGACGAGCTCTTCTACGTCGACTCGTTCAACGTCTTCCTGGTGGCGCTGACGGCGTTGGTCGCCTTCACCACCTCGCTCTTCAGCCGGCCCTACATGCGCACCGAGGTCGACTCCGGACGGCTCACGCCGCTCCGCCTGCGGCTGTACCACGGCATGTTCCAGATGTTCACGTTTACCATGCTGCTCGTGCTTTCCACCAACAACGTCGGCATCCTGTGGGTGGCGATGGAGGCGGCCACGCTCACCACCGTGCTGCTCGTGAGTCTGTACCGCACTCCGGCGAGCCTCGAGGCGGCGTGGAAGTATTTCATCCTGTGCGGTGTGGGGCTCGCGCAGGCGCTCTTCGGCACCATCCTGCTCTACTTCGCCGCGGAAAAGGTGCTGGGCGGAGGCGGCAACGCGCTCCTCTGGACGCACCTCTACGATGTCAAGGGCCAGCTCGAGCCGACGGTGCTCGCGCTCGCCTTCGTGTTCCTGCTGGTGGGCTACGGCACCAAGGTCGGGCTCGCGCCGCTGCACAACTGGCTGCCGGACGCCCACGCCGAGGGCCCGACGCCGGTGTCCGCGGTGCTCTCCGGGCTGCTGCTCAACGTGGCTCTCTACGCGGTCGTTCGCACCAAGGTGCTGGTCGACGGCGCGCTCGGCACCCATTTCGCCGGCAACCTGATGATGGGATTCGGGCTCCTGTCGGTGGTGCTCGCCGCCTTCCTGCTCTCGCGCCAGAAGGACGTGAAGCGGCTCTTCGCCTACTCTTCGGTCGAGCACATGGGGCTCATGACCTTCGCCTTCGGCATGGGGGGCGCGCTCGCGACCTTCGCCGGGCTCCTGCACATGACGGTGCATTCGCTCACCAAGTCCGCGATCTTCTTCACTGTCGGCCACGCTGCGCAGAAGACCGGCACCCAGGAGATGGCCGGCATCACGGGGCTCATCGAGACCAATCCGACCATCGGCTGGGGCCTGATGCTGGGCAGCCTCGCGATTCTCGGCATGCCGCCGTTCGGCGTGTTCGCGAGCGAGTTCATGATCCTCACGGCGACGATGCACGAGCAGCCATGGGCGACGCCTTTCCTGCTCGCTGCACTCGGCGTGGCGTTTGCCGCGATCTTCGGGAAAGTACAGCCGATGGTGTTCGGCGCGGCGAGCGCGCGGCGCTTGCCGCACAGGCCGACGCTGATCCCGGTATTCGTGCATCTGGCCCTCGTGCTGCTTTTGGGGCTCTACATGCCGCCCTATCTTGCAGGCTGGTATCGCCAGGCGGCGGCGTTGATTGGTTAGCTTTAGTATGAAGATCGAGGATTTTTCGTTCGAGTTGACCCGGTTGCCGGGCGCGATGCCGGTATGGCGCGCGCGCGTCGACGAGCGCGAGTGGCGGACGGTTTGCCGCGAGGTTCGCGACGGGGGCGGGCGCCTCGTCGCGCTGTGGGGGACGGACGACCGCGACCGGTTGCGGACGTTCATCGTTCACGCGGCCCTGGCGGTGCAATCGGGAGTGGTGATCCTCGCGCTGCCGGCGGAGGAGGCCGGCTATCCGGACATATCGGACGTCTTCCCCGCGGCGGGCCGGATGCAGCGCGCCGTTAGCGACCTCCTGGGCGTGAGCGCGAGGAACGCAGCCGACCAGCGCAAGTGGCTGCGCCATGCGGCGTGGGGCGAAGACCAGTTTCCTCTGCGCAAAGACTTTGCTACGGGCCGCGAGCCACGAGCCACGAGCCACCCGGACGCGGCCTCCGAAAGTGCGTCACGGATATCGGGGACATTGGTGTCGGCCGCTCCACGCGTCACCGGGGGTCGCATCCCCGAACAAACAACGTTCGGGGCCCCTGCTCCGCCCCTCGACGCGTACCCCTTCGTCCGCGTCGAGGGCGAGGGTGTGCACGAGATCCCGGTCGGACCCGTGCACGCGGGCACGATAGAGCCGGGGCACTTCCGCTTTTCCATCGTGGGCGAGGGCATTCTGCGGCTCGAAGAGCGG